>Ga0209427_10000535_pt1 | contig 40654 bp, 37 predicted proteins | sample DeeMarSWOR136_30_FD_187465 | JGI IMG/M metagenome (GOLD analysis project Ga0209427, IMG submission 187465) | Marine sediment microbial communities from White Oak River estuary, North Carolina - WOR-1-36_30 (SPAdes) (version 2) | ecosystem: Environmental > Aquatic > Marine > Intertidal zone >...
GAGTCTGGGAAGCCGAGGTTTTTAAATACTGTAGGGACGATGTTACAGAATCCCCCTAAGACAAACTATTCTTAAATAGAGTTATGAAACCGAGTTTCCTTTGAGGTACACTGTTCAATCAAGGGTCCGAGTGCTATTTCCAGGTGGGGTATTCTTGAAGGAGTTCACCAGAATCGCAGGTGATTACGACAAGGGGAGGAGTGGGGAGAACATCCAGTTCTGGTCAGAGGAAGCCCAAAGACTGACAAAGGTCGACGAGCAATCCCGCATACTGGACCTGGGTTGCGGAACAGGCATCTACACGCTGGGCTTGGGCGAACAAACGTCCGCGCTGATGTGCGGGCTCGATCCATCAGTAGGGATGCTCGCGAGGGCCAGGGAGAAGTCCTCTACCGTACACTGGTTCAACGCCGTCGGCGAGAATGTGCCGATACGCGACGGCGTTTTCGACTGCGTCTTCTCGTCTCAGGTGTGGCACCACATCCTCGACAGGCAGGGAACAGCCGACGAGTGCGGTAGAATACTGAAAGAGGGTGGCGCGGTCGTTATCAGGACAATATCCCACGAGCAGCTGAGGAGGAAGGTCGTCTTCCAGTTCTTCCCTGAGATACAGGCAAACCAGCTCAGGGTCTACCCGTCGAACGAGGAGTTCGAGAATTTCTTCAGGAACGCGGGCTTCGCCTCCACGGAACACATCGCCTACAAGATGGAGAGGCACCAGTCAGCCCAGGAGTTCATAGAGGTTGCGCAGAAGAAGCTGTGGTCCATGTTCAGGCCCATCAGCGAGGAGGGTCTGCTGAGGGGAGTCGAGATGCTGAGGCAATACGAGAGAGAGCAGCCGGGTCAGCCCGTCAGAAACGACGAGATGATAACCCTCGTCGTCTCCAGGAAGTAGGCTCGCTCGGGCCCTTACATCCGGTGTTCAGTCCGGGATATGATGTGCTCCTGGAACTCATTCGGGAGCCTCACGAAGTAGGCTGGGAACCCCCAAAGCCTGACGGTAAGGTTCCTGTGCTTCTCCGGCTCCTTCTGGGCGGCTCTCAGCGTATCTGCGTCCACGATGTTGAGCTGCATCTGCATGCAGTCGAGCTCGCCGAAGGCTCTGACCAGGCTCATCAGCTTGTCTGTGCCTCCGGGACCGGAGAAGACGGAGGGGTGAAGTGTCAGATCGAGGGCGGTGCCGTTGACCGTGAGGAGCTGGTTCACCTTCGAGGTAGACTTGAGGACGGCGAAGGGGCCACTCCTGTCCCTTCCGGGGCTCGGGGAGAAGTTGGGGGATATCCCCTCACCCGCCCTCCTGCCATCGGGTGTAGCCCCAGTGACGATGCCATGGGCGATGTACTCGCCGTAGGAGAACAGCCCGAGGATGTAGCGACCGCCCCGCGGGTTCCTGTGCTTCTCCACCTCGCCAGCGGTGTACGCGACAATCTCTGAGGCGATGCCGTCGACATAGTCGTCGTCGTTACCAAACTTGGGGGCGCGGTTCAGGAGCATCAGCCGGAGGCGTTCACTGCCCTCGAAATTGCCTCGCAGGGCCTCAATGAGCTCCCTCCTACCCACCTTACCCTCCTCGTAGACGAGCTTCCTGACGGCGGCGAGGGAGTCCGCTGTGTCAGCCAAACCAGAGGCGCAGATGGCGGAGGAGTTGTAGGTAGCCCCTCCATCGGTCAGATCCATGGCCTTCTCGATGCATCCCTCCAAAGTTGCTGAGACGAAGGGATTCGGAGAGATCTTGGGGACTGTGGCCTGGAGGAGGTTGCAGTTCGTGACGGCCATGGCCACCGCCGTGGCCACCTCCTCCTTGAACGCCTCCATGAGTGCCTCGAAGGTCTCGAACTCCTCCAGCCTAGTCAGGGAGCGCTCCAGGCATTTCAGCAGGAGCACTCTCGCCTCGAAGGCCCAGGGATTTGTCTTCCCCTGGACGAGGAGCTCGGAGCAGCCGTCGTTCGTATAGTCCCAGGCGTCCTCGAGGGGGATTCCCGATCTGACGAGGGCGGGTATGATGATCTCGTCGTTGTAGATCCCGGGCTGATATGCGCAGGACCTTATCACCTCGCAGATCTTCCTGAGGAAGGGTTCAGGTGTCCCTTTATGGATCCTTATGGACCACTTGGGGTCTACTCCTCCCAGCTTCTCAGTGGCCTCCATGCACATGTAGGAGAGGGGGTTCGTGGCGTCAGCGCCCTCGGGGGTCTGCCCTCCCAGGATCATGTTCTGCAGGTTGTCCATGGTAATGTCGGTGACCGAGGCGTACTTCAGCCATAGGCATTGCAGGAGCTCGAATGCCGCCTCATCTGTCAACCTTCCCTCCCTCAGGTCTTCCTTGAGGAATGGGTACATGTACTGGTCGAAGCGCCCCATCTGCCTCGATCCCTGTGTGTGGCCGACCAGGTCGGTGAACCAATGGACCTGTAATGCCTCCCAGAAGGTCTTTGGAGGGCCCCCAGCGACATTCCCACAGATCACACTGATCCTCTCCAGCTCTTTACGTCTGACCGGGTCATCCTCTGTTGTAGCCATCTCATTGGCCAGGTCTGAATACCTTGAGGCGAAGGCCTGGGCTCCCTTCATGGAGATGATGAAGGACCTCAGGAAGGCGGACTTTTCCCCTTCAGCGTCATCCATCGGATCAAGCTGCGCCAGCCTCCGCTCCGCCTGCTCTCTGATGCCGCTCCAACCCAGCCTCACCACCTTGGCGTGGCCTATCTGCAAGTGGCCGAGATTGCTGTTCTCCCCCAGGCTGAACCTGCCCGCCTCGGCCAACTCGGCCTCCGTAGCGTATCCAGGGAAGAGGCCGTATCGCGAGGCTTTCCCCATCTGAGGCAGACCGTAGAGGGCGGGCTCGTATGCCTCCCTGGAGAGGCCTCGGGAGACTTTTCTCAGCGCCCCGTCGATGTAGCCCTGCCCCGACACGGTCTCAGGTGGCAGCCCTCTGACTGGTTCGTCACCTCCCCCCTGCGGCTCCTCCCTGAAGGGGATGCCCACGATCAGCTCCCACGGGTAGATGTGGATCGGTGCGGTCTCGAGGAAAAGGGATAGGGCCTTGGCCTTCCTGACGGGAAGGGGTTGAGACTCGGCTCCGGGCTCTGTAAGAACTGTACGGGGCGCCGGGGTTGAAGGCTGGATCCTCTCCAGGCGTTCCAGGTTCCTCTTTAATGTCTCGATTCTGTTCATGTTCTCATCATCCCTTTCCTTCCACTATGACCCTCAGCCCCGCGGCCTCGAGCGTCTCCCTTATTGATGCCAGTTCTTCCTCCGTTGGTGGCTCCGCTTCCTTCAGTGAGTAGGGCCTTCCCAGCGACCTGTACTTGGGGGCACCCAGATTGTGGTAGGGGAGGAGCTCGACTGCCTCTATCCTGCTCATCCCGCCCAGGAGGGTGGCCATTGCGCTCAAGTTAGCTGGGGAGTCGTTGTAGCCAGGTATGACGGGAAATCTGATAACTATCCTGTTGCTCTGCCTCTCCGCGATCTTGGCGAGGTTTGAGATAATCAGCTCGTTACCGACTCCCGTGAGGGTCTTGTGGGCGACGGGATCCGTGTGCTTGATGTCGTAGAGGATTAGATCCACGTCAGTGAGAATGGACTTGAGGACTCTCCAGTCGGCGTGACCGCAGGTGTCCAATGCCGTGTGGTAACCGCCCTCCTTCAGTCTTCTGAATAGCTCCGCCGTGAAATCAGGCTGTTGGGTGGGCTCGCCTCCTGAGAGGGTGACGCCTCCGCCAGATGTTTTGTAAATAGCTCTGTCCCTCTCCACCTCCCGGAGGACCTCGTCTACGGTCATTTTCTTACCAATTAACTGAAGGGCCTCAGCATAGCAGACCTCAGCGCATCTACCGCACCCAGTACACAGTTCCCTTCTGATCTTCTTAGGGCCTGTGGCCTGAGCGAAAGTTGGGCACGCCTCAATACAGGCTCCACAACCGATGCAGGAGTCCACGTGGAATAGTAACTCCGGTCGAGGGCTCTGAGATTCCGGGCTGTGACACCAGACACACCGGAGGGGGCAGCCCTTGAGGAAGACTGTGGTGCGGATCCCAGGGCCGTCGTGGACGGCGAAGTGCTTGATGTCGAAGACGATCCCTTGGTCCCCAGTCAAGGTGCACCACCTATACCCTATGGACCGGCTTCACCCCGGATAAAGGATTCTGGTCGGGGGATACGTTTTTACCCCGTGCTTCCCCCTCTCATGCGATGTGCCTCGCGATCCCGGGAAAGGTCTTGGAGATAGAGGGCAGCCTTGCCAGGGTCGACTTCGGCTTCAGCGCAGTCCGCGAGGTGGACGTGAGCCTCGTGGACGTGAGAGTGGGCCAGTATGTCCTCGTCCACACGGGCTTCGCCATCCAAGTGATGGAGGAGCAGGACGCCCAGGAGACGCTGAAGCTCTGGAGGGAGATACTGCAGGCTGAGGAACCAGCCCCCGACAAGCCAGGTGAGTAGCCAGCCTTGGTGCTCACCACGGCCTTCAGGGACAAGAAACTTGCTGAAGAGATACTGGGCAAGATCAGGGAGATTGCCCCCTCCGAGCCCGTCAAGTTCTGCCACGTCTGCGGTACCCACGAGTGGACGATAACCCACGCAGGCCTCAGGAGCCTCCTGCCGGAGACCGTCTCCCTCATCGCGGGGCCCGGCTGCCCAGTCTGCATCGTGCCCGCCAGGGAGATCGACGAGGCCATATGGCTGGCCGAGAACGGGGTCACAGTCGTCACTTTCGGGGACATGTTCCGAGATCCCGGGACCGAGATGTCGCTCGCCGAGGCGAAGAGCCTGGGAGCGGACGTGAGGGTCGTCTACAGCGTGAGGGACGCCGCCGCCATGGCGAAAAAGGAGCCAGGGAGGCAGTTCGTCTTCTTCGCCATAGGATTTGAGACGACGACCCCGATGAACGCCGTCGAGGTGCCCCGCGCCCCCGACAACTTGAGCTTCCTCGTGAGCCACAGGCTGATCCCCCCTGCGGTGGACTTCCTCGCGGAGATGGAGGAACTGGAGCTGGACGGCTTCATCGCCCCGGGCCACGTCTCGACGATCATCGGCATGAGGCCCTACAGGAGGTACCCTAAGGAGTACGGGATGCCCGTCGTGGTCGCCGGCTTCGAGCCCCTAGACCTCCTCATGGGAGTCTACATGATCCTCAGGCAGCTTGACAGAGGCAAGCCCGCGCTCGAGAACGCATATACAAGGGCTGTGAGCTACGAGGGGAACGTCAAGGCCCAGAAGGCGGTTGAGAACGTCTTCGACGTGGTCGACGGGGCATGGAGGGGGATAGGCGTGATCCCCGGCTCCACGCTCAGCCTCAAGGAGGAGTTCTCTCGGAAGGACACCAGGAAGATCCACGATATAGATGTGGGCCCCGGGCGCGACATCCATCCGGGATGCAGCTGCCACCTCGTGATAATAGGCAAGATATCGCCGCGGGAGTGCCCCCTCTTCATGAAGGTCTGCACTCCGGAGAGGCCCAAGGGCGCCTGCATGGTGAGCAGCGAGGGCACCTGCAGCATATGGGCGCGCCAAGAGGAACTATGAGGAGGCCAGGGCGGCCACCACCGCCTGCCCCAGAGAGACGCCGCCGTCGCCCGGAGGCACCTGCCTGTGGCGGAGGAACCTTAGGCCCTCGGATTCCACCACCTCCCTGATCTTCCTCGTCATCAGCTCGTTGAAGGCCACCCCTCCGGTGAACCCAACTGTGTCCAAACCAGAGTCAGCGGCTGCTCTCAGAGCCATCTTTGCCAAGCCCTCCGCAAGAGCCCTCTGGAAGGCGTGGGCCAGCCTCCCCCTGTCGACGTTGTCCCTCCTCTCCAGAAGAGTACGTACCATCTGGGATGTCTTGAGAACCTGGATGCCTCCGCGCTCCTCGATCTCGATGGGTATCTCGTATACGTCGTTAACCTGGCCGACGGCTGCGGCCTCCAGCTTCATTGCGCCCTCCCCCTCGTACGTCCTCTGGAAGGCGAAGCCGAGGAGGCATGAGACGGCGTCCAGGAGCCTCCCCGCACTCGTCGTCATCGGGGTGTTGATGCCCCTCTCAATCTGGTAGAAGACGGTGTCAACCTCCCTCTCCCCGAGGTTGAAGCCCTCAAGGCTGTTCTCGACGAGGAACCTCCTGAGATCCGCTTTTGGCAGCTCATCGTAAAGGACGCCCTGCAGCATCCTCCCGTAGCGGTACGCCGCGAGATCGCCTCCCGGCATGGGCTGGGGCTCAAGGTGTCCGAGGCGCTTGAAGCCCTCGTACCCCCCGACAAGCACCTCGCCCCCCCAAGGGGAGCCGTCGAGGCCGTAGCCGTAGCCGTCGCAGTCCACTGTCACGATCTCGGTTCCGGGCTCGATCCCGGACTCCGCCATGAGGGCCGCGAGGTGGGAGTGGTGGTGCTGCACCTCGACGGGCCTTGCCCCGTGCTCCTTCACGAGGTCGTTCGCCACGTCCCGGGAGAGGAACGCCGGGTGGAGATCCAGGGCGACTGCGTCGGGCCTCTCCACTCCCAGGAGCCTAATCATGTGGTCTATGGACTCCCTAAGGAAGAGCAGCGACTCAGGGCTCTCGATGTCCCCCAGGTGCTGCGTTGGGTAGCACTTGTCCTCCTTCAGCACGGAGGCCGTGGAGGTGAGCTCAGGGCCGACGGCCACGACTCGTGTCTCGGAGGTGAAGGGGAGGGTGATCGGGCTGGGCACGTATCCCCTGGAGCGCCTGAGGAACGTGGGGCTGCCGTCGGTGACCCTGATGACGGAGTCGTCGCACCTCGCGCATATCCTCCTTTTGTGGAGGAGGAGGTAGTCCGCGATTCCCCTCAGCCTCCTGAAGGCGACCTCGTTCTCCGTGTACATGGGCTCCCCAGGGAAGTTGGCGGAGGTCATCACGAGGGCAGGCTCACTGGAGTAGTGGAGGAGGAGGTGGTGGATCCCCGAGTAGGGCAGCATGACGCCCACCGTGTGGAGGCCGGGGGAGATGTACGTGGAGAGGGGGAAGGGATCCCTCTTCCTGAGCGCCACAATGGGCCGCGCCAGGGAGCTCAGGAGCTCCCGCTCGCCGTCTGATACCTGTGCGAATCCCTCAACCGCGCTGATGCTGGGGCTCATCAGGGCGAAGGGCTTTCCGGGCTTCCTCCGCCTCTCCCTCAAACGCGCGATGGGATCGTCCTCGGTCGTCTTGATTGCGAGGTGTATGCCGCCGATGCCCTTCACTGCTACTGTGTAGCCCTCATCGAGTAGCCTGGCAGTCGTCTTCAGCGGGTCCTCCACATCGAACATGGAGCCGTCGGGGTTGTACAGGGTCATGCGGGGGCCGCACTGGGGGCAGCAGATCGTCTGGGCGTTGAACCTACGGTCCAGGGGCCCGTAGAACTCTGCGGAGCAGTCGTCGCAGAGGGGGAAGTCGGTCATGGTCGTCCTCTCCCTGTCGTACGGGAGATCTGTGATCGTGGTGAAGCGAGGTCCGCAGAGGGCGCAGCAGGTGAAGGGGTAGAGGTGGTGCCTGTCGCCTGGGTCGAAGAGCTCCTCAAGGCAGTCCGGGCAGATGGAGGTGTCGGGTGGGATGAGGGATTGCTTGACCTCCTTCTTGCCCAGGTCGCTCATGTCGATGGCGAAGCCCGTGAACTCACCGCTGTGCTCCAGCCACTCGACGTCGATGCCGGTGTAGACGGCGATGGGTATCTTCTCCTCGACCAGGTCCCTGAGGAGGCCCCTTATGTCTGCCTCCTCGCCGCTCACGTCTATCTTGACGCCGGCGTCCCCTAGGTTCTTCACGTAGCCCCTGAGGCCCCTCCTGACAGAGAGCCTGTAGACGAAGGGCCTGAAGCCTATGCCCTGTACAAGGCCCTGCACCTGGATGACGGCCCTCTTCCTCACAGTGTCTACCCCCAGGAGCCTCCCTTTTCCTCTCATATTCCCCTTAAGGGGGCCTTTAAAACGATTCTCAGGGTCAGCAGATGCGGGGCATGGGCGAGCCGACTGGCTCCCGCACTATCCTGCGGCCTCCGATGAAGGTCTCCAGCACCACCCTCCCCCTCCCCTCCATCACGTCGCCCACTATCGCTGCGTCCTCCCCGTACATGCTGCACCTGATCGACTTGAGGACATCCTCCGCACTCTCCGCCTCAACGCCGATTACGGCGACCCCCTCGTTGGCGAGCTCCAGAGGGTCAAGGCCCAGCAGCTCCGAGGCGGTACTCACGACGCCCTTCACTGGGATCTCCTCCTCCCTCAGGAGGATGTCTACCCCCGACTTACCCGCCATCTCATTGAGGGCTCCGGCGACTCCACCCCTAGTCGGGTCCTTCATGGCCGTCACCCCGCCCACCTCCAGAGCCCTCCTGATCAATCCGTAGAGTGGCGCCGCGTCAGAGAGTATCGGCGCCTCAAGCTCCAAGCCCTCCCTAATGGCCAGTAGCGCAAGTTGGTGGTTCCCGATGGTGCCTGTAAGAATCAACTTGTCACCTGGGCTCAGCCCCGAGTCCGTGACCACCCTGTCAGCGATGCCGATACCCGATGTCGTAATAATGAGCTCGTCCACGCCGCCTCTCTCTACGACCTTCGTGTCCCCCGCTATGAGGGGCACCCCTACCTCCTTCAGGGCGGTGTTCATGGACTCGACCACACTCCTCAGGGTGGCGACTGGTAGCCCCTCCTCGAGGACGACTGCCGAAGCCAGGGCCAGGGGCTGTGCCCCCATGACAGCTATGTCGTTGGAGGTCCCGTAGACCGCGAGCCTGCCGATGTCGCTCCCAGGGAAGAACAGGGGCTTCGCCGTGTATGCGTCCGTCGTGAAGACGATCTGCCTCCCGTTGATTGGAATCGTGGCCCCGTCGTCCATCTCAGGGAGACCTATTCCGCCCTCAACTTGGTCTAGGTCGTAGGCGGAGACGATGACCTCCTCTATGAGCTTCCTCATGAGGCTCCCGCCTCCCCCCTGCTCGATCGTTATTACACCGCCCATGCTTTCAGACTCCCCTGGAACACTGTGAAGTATGCTTCGTGATCCTTCTAACCATTTTTAATAAAGCTTTCATGAGGCGCCTCGGCTTGTGAGAATAAGTCATAGGTTAGTGCAAGCAAGGCACAGGACTCGGCTCGTACAGAAAGATAAATTAGGGCTCGCCCCAGAAAGGCTTCGATATGCACGAGTGGGCGCTGGCGGAGGGAGTCGTCTCCACCGCAACCAGAATCGCTGAGGAGAAAGGGCTGGAGAGGGTGACCGAGGTCAAGGTGAACATCGGGGAGCTCCAGCAGATAGAGGAGGACATCTTCAGGTTCGCCCTGGACCAGCTCAGGACACCGCTGCTGAAGGACGCCGAGTTCGTCTTCGAAACCACACCGGGGAGGCTGAGGTGCAGGGTGTGCGGGGAGGAGTGGTCCTTCAGCCCAGGCGGCCTCTCCGAGGACGTCTCGGAGGCGATCCACTTCGTCCCCGAGATGGCCCACGTCTACCTCAAGTGCCCGGGGTGCGGGAGCCCGGACTTCGAGGTCAAAGAGGGGAGGGGGGTCTACCTCGCCTCAATCAAGGGGATCGTGAGAGATGACTGACCCCCGGCTGGAGATCATCGGCAGACGCCTCGAGAAGGTCAAGGGGATCATAGCTGTCTCCAGCGGCAAGGGCGGCGTCGGCAAGAGCGTCGTCGCCTCCGCCCTGGCGCTAAGCCTCAGGGACATGGGCCACAGCGTTGGGCTCCTGGACCTGGATTTCACAAGCCCCTCCACCCACGTCATCCTGGGCGTCGAGGACCTATATCCCGAGGAGGAGTACGGCATAGTGCCCCCCCTTGCCCACGGCATGCGGTACATGTCGATAACCTACTACTCACTCGACAGGCCCGCGCCCCTGCGCGGGGCCGACGTCTCCGACGCCATCATCGAGCTCCTTGCCATCACCAGGTGGGAGGAGCTGGACTACCTCGTCATAGACATGCCACCTGGGATCGGCGACGCCACCCTGGACACGATCCGCCTCGTTGAAGGTATCAGGTTCATCGTGGTGACCACGCCCTCGAAGGTCGCCTACGAGACCGTGAGGAAGCAGATCACCCTCCTCAGGGAGCTGGAGGTTCCCATCCTGGGTGTCGTGGAGAACATGGTCATGAAGGCGACAAGTTACATCCGTGAGCAGGTCGAGGCGGAGAGGGCCGTGTACCTGGGCGCGGTTGAATACGATGCAGAGCTGGAGGACACCATCGGAGACGTAGGAGCCCTCAGGAAGACACAATTCTACAGAACGATCTCAGGATTATCGAAAAAGGTCTCCTAAAGCCCCGGGGCGTCAGAAAGCGCTCTGAACTTCTAGTCCACTCTTCTTGAGTTCATCTGAGGGCGGACCTACGGCCTCCACTTCTCTCAGGACTTCGTTGATAATCTCGGGAACTGCTGCCTCCACCTCCGGGGTCAGGTCGGTGCTGAAGGACTCTATGTTACCCGCCTCGACAGCGAGGACCACTATCTTCTCCGGCATCTCTCCGGGGTACAGACGATAGCCCAGCTGGAGGGAGCTCGCCAGGCTCAATCCGTGAGACCTTGTGAAAGCTTCGTCAGCGACATCACCGAGTTCCAGCCTGTGGATAGATCCAGGTCGGGCCCCAGTAACTATCGCATCGATGATGATGGCGACACCCCTCCCCCTGACGTGATCCAGGACACCAATCTCGGCCGTCGATAGATCCACTGCATAGATTTCGGGCCAGCCCTCATTCAACCTCCTGACGACGTGCGCCCCGACTCCATCGTCGGCCCTCAGGAGGTTCCCGATGCCTATGACCGCTACGCTCAACGCTCCTACCTTTCGATCCTTCTCACGAGTCCACGCTTAGAGTCGTAGACCTCGACCACCATCGGCATCTGCCCCGGCAGGCTATGGGTTGAGCATGCGAAGCAGGGGTCGTAGGCTCTGAAGCCCATCTCCACCATGTTGAGGAGGCCATCGCTCACCTCCCCGCCCTTGATGAGGCCTTTGGCTGCGTCGCGTATCGACATGCAGATGTCCGCGTAGTTGTTCGTCGTGGCGACTATCAGGTTCACATTCTCGACCAGCCCCTCGTCGTCCAGCTTGTAGTGGTGGTACAGGGTGCCCCTCGCCGCCTCGACGACGCCAACACCCTCCCCGGGAGCTCCCACAGGGTTCCGCAAGTCATTACTGGTTATCTCGGGGTCCGTGGACAGCTCCAAGGCGTGTTCAGCCGCGTAAAGGAGTTCCACCAGTCTGGCCCAGTGGAAGGCCAGCGTGGAGTTAACGGGGCGACCGCCCAGGGTCTCGTACATCCTCCTGTACTCCTCATCAGCCAGGGGGGTAGCCATTCCCTCGGCTGCGTTCAACCTGCCTAGAGGGCCTACGCGATAGATGCCGCTGTCTGGGCCGTCTATGAGCCCTTTCCAGCCTACCTTATTGAGGTAGGTGAACTTTGAGTAGGTCCAGGGCTCGACGTGCTCGGAGACGTGGTCGAGGTACTCGGCGGCCTTGAAACGGTCGAACTCCTTTCCTCCCTGATCCGTCACCCGAATGTCGCCATCGTAGAAGTTGACGTGGTTGTCCCCATCGACCATCCCCATGTTGTAGGTGTTCAGCTGGTAGGGGTCGCTGAGGATGAGATCCACGTAGCCCTTGTTCCCGAGGACGACGTCGTTGAACAACTGGAGGCTGAACTGGGCGAACTCGACGGAGGAGTGGGCCATATCCTCGATCTCCTGCCTCTCCTCCTCGTTCAACCCCTTCGAGATGCCCCCGGGGATCCCGCATGTGGGATGCGTGGCCTTGCCGCCCAGGATCTCGGTTATCTTCTGGCCATATGCCCTGTGCTTGATCACCTGTTTTCCGACGTCGAGGCCCACCTTCTTCAGGACCCCGAATATGTTCCTCTCAGAGGCCGGCGCGTCCGGGCCGACGACGAAGTCGGGGGCGCCCAGGAAGTAGAAGTGCAGTGTGTGATCGTAGATCATGTACCCCATATACATTAGTTCTCGGAGCTTCTTCGCCGTCTCTGTAGGCTCGACGCCGTATGCCGCGTCCAAGGCCTTAGTTGAGGCCATGTGGTGGGCGACGGGACAGACGCCGCATATTCGCGGTGTAATGATGGGCATGTCCTCGGCCCTTCTGCCCTCGCAGAAGCGCTCGAAGCCCCTGAGCTCTGGGATCTGTAAATAGGCATTCTCCACGTTCCCGGCATCGTTTAGGAATATGGAGATCTTACCGTGGCCCTCAAGCCTCGTTATGGGGTCTATAGTGATAGTCCTCATTTCATAACCCTCCTGTTCACGATGGAGGTGGGAAGGGCGTACTTGTAGAAGGTCCCGACCGGGTCCTTGAGCTGCTCCACGATCCTCTCAGGATCGAAGCCCTCCTCCTTCTCCGACGCCAGGCCTAGCACCGTTGAGAGGGCTGAGATCATCGCGGAGCCCTGTTCCATGGCTTCTGGGCAGGGTCCTCCGCACCCCGTGCAGGGCATGTTCGCGTTCAGGCACCTGGCTTCGCATCCGCCCCTCGTCGCCGGGCCCATGCACACGATCCCCTGCTCGAGGAGGCACTTCTCCGCATCGGGCTCGAAGTCTACGATACGCTTTATCTCCGTAATCTTCTTCTCCTCTCTTATCCTCGGGCACTCATCGCAGACCGATTTTGAGGGCCCCAGCACGGTACCTTTGGGCGGAAGCTTTCCCTCTGCGATAGCCTGAACAGCGTTGAGGATGAGCCCAACGGGAGGCGGGCAGCCGGGAAGGTAGTAGTCAACATCGACGACCTGATCAAGGGACTTGACTGTGTCATAGAACTCGGGCAGCGATAACAACCCCTCCTCCATCTTGACGCTGGTCTCGGGCACGATGTTGGATGAGTTCTCCGTGGATGGAGATGAGAGATAGGCCCTGTCGAATACCTCCTTCCTGTCGGCTACGTTCGCCAGGCCGGGTATTCCGCCGGTGTGGGCGCAGGATCCGAAGGCGACCAGGGCCTTCGACTTCTTCCTGAGGAGTTTCGCCAGGTGCTCTTGCTCGTCCGTCCGGACGGAGCCGTTGAAGAAGCAGACGTCCATGAAGCCGTCGGGCATGGCCTCCACGTCGCTGTATTTTACGTCCATGGCCACGGGCCAGAAGACCACCTCCGCAAGCTCCAGCACGTCGAGTATCTTCTCGTCCACGTCGAGGACGGCAATCTCGCATCCTCCGCAGCTGGCGGCCCAGTAGAAGCCAAACTTGAGTTTATCCATCGGCTAGTCCCTCATCTTCTCCAGGAGGACCGAGGCGTCTACCTTGTTCTCCTCCAGCCCCAGATCCTCGTAGTCCAAGCCCAGCGCCAGCCCCAGCAGCTGGGGGTAGTGGACGACGGGGACCTCAGGCGAGTTCTCCGCCATCAGCTGGCAGCGCTCGTAGGTTATGTAGCAGAAGGGGCAGGCTGTGACCATGACGTCGGCGTATTTCTTCACCGTCTCGACCTTCTCCAGGCCAACACTCCAGGTCACGTCCTCCCGGACCCCCATTATAGGGCCGGCGCAGCACTCGAGCTTGTTGGGATATTGGACGCTCCGGGCGCCGGTGAGGTCGATGAGTTCGTCGAGGGTCGTCGGGGCCTCGGGGTCATCGTACAGCATGACGTCCGAGGGCTTGAGCATGTGGCAGCCGTAGTGGGCGCCCACCCTCAGCCCCTCGAAGGGCTTGACGACCATCGATCCCAGCTTCTCCAGTCCGATGTCGTCCTTCAGCATCCTGACGTAGTGCTTGACGTCCACGGTCCCCTTGAACTCCTTCCCCACGTCCGCCAGGACGTGGTTCACCTCGGCCCTCAGCTCGGGGTCCTCCTTGAGCTTCTTGTTGGCCTTCACGAGGGCCTCGGTGCAGCCGTTGCATATTGTGACTATGTCCAGGCCCATCTCCTCGGCGATGCAGATGTTGCGGGCCGCCAAGGCGAGGGCGGTGATCTCGTCGAGGGTCTCCAGGTAGGTGGTCCCGCAGCAGCTGGATCCCGGCATGTCCACAAGCTCGACACCGATCTTGGCCGCAGTCTTCCTACTTGAGGTCTCATAGCCCCACAGCCGGGCGAGAGCAGTGCAGCCTATGAAGAAGGCGTACTTCACCTCAGCTCCCCTCCAAGAGACCCAGGAAACCGGTCTTCCTCATGATGGCCTCGATCTCCTCCGTGTCCGGCTCTGGAGCCGGTGGGAGGTCCTCGTCCTCCCGCATCTCGTTCTGGAACTCGTCTATCTCGTAGATGTAGCCCATCTCGGCGATGCTTCTCATGAGGGCCCTATACGCCGGATGGATTATCCCCTCCTTCAGCGCCAGCTTCCTCAGGGCTGACACGATCTCCGAGACGCGGACCTCCTCGGGGCAGCGCTCATAGCACGTGTAGCACCCAGCGCAGAGCCAGAGCGTGTCCCCCTCGAACAACCGTTCCTTCTGTCCGTAGACAGCCAGCCTGGCGATCTGTCTCGGCCTGAACTCCTTCACCCGCATGGCGACCGGGCAGTCAGCCGTGCAGGTGCCACACTGATAGCAAAGCATCAGCTTCTCCGCTCCAGGGGTCTCCAGGACTCTCTTGCGGAACTCGATGTTCTCCTTCTTGATCGTTATCTTGCCATCCGTCATCTCACTCATCCCCCGCGACCAGAGCCTCCACCTTCCCCAGTGGACTCGGCCCCATCCTCTTGATATCAGCCACCATCTCCCTGATCACCCTGGCGAACTTGTCCCCCTCGGCAGCCGATATCCACTCCAGCCTCAGCCGCTCGGGCTCAAGTCCCAGCTGGCTCATGAGCCTCTTCAGTAGGGCAACCCTCCTCTGCGCCTTGAGGTTGCCAGAGATGTAGTGGCAGTCGTTGGGCGGGTGGCACCCCGCGACCAAGACGCCGTCGGCGCCATCCTTGAATGCCTCCAGAATGTGGGCGGGATGGACCCGGCCGCTGCACATCACCCTGATGACCCGGAGGTTCGGCGGGTACTGGAACCTGCTCACCCCCGCAAGGTCGGCCCCGGCGTAGCTGCACCAGTTGCAGAGGAAGCCGACTATCCTAGGCTCGAAATCGGTCATGGTTTCACCTCCAGAAGCGCGGCCTTCACCTGGGAGAGTATCTCGTCGTCGGTGAAGTGGCCGATAGTTATCGCCCCCGACGGGCAGGTCGCTGCGCAGACGCCGCAACCCTTGCAGAGCTCCTCGAGGACGTGGGAGTGGACCTTGCCCTCCTCCTCCACCATCTCGATGGCGTTGAACTCGCAGACGCCCTCGCACATCCTGCAGCCGCTGCAGAGGTCCTCGTCCACTTTGGCTATAGCGCCCTCCGTCTCAAGGGTCTCCTGAGACAGTATTGTCATGGCCCTGGCGGCCGCCCCGCAGGCCTGGCTGATGCTCTCGTCTATCGCCTTGGGCCCGTGGGCCATCCCGCAGAGGAAGATACCGTCCGTGGCGAAGTCGAGGGGCCTGAGCTTCATGTGGGCCTCGAGGAAGAAGCCGTCCCTGCTCAGCGGCACCTTCAGAAGGCCAGCCAACCGCCCGTTGCTGGGGTTCGGGAGCACCCCCGCACTCAGCACTAGGGCGTCCGGCTCGATGACGACCTCCTCCTTCAGGACGGGATCGAGGGCTGAGACCCGGAGCCGGTCTTGGTTATCCACTTGAGGCTTGTGCTCGTCATCGTACCTGATGAAGATGACGCCCTGCTCAGCTGCCTTCCGGTAGTAGTCCTCCTTGAAGCCGTAGGTCCGCATGTCCTTGTACAGGATGAACACGTCGGCATCCGGGTTCACCTCCTTCACCTTGAGGGCGTTCTTAACGGCGTCGCTGCAGCATATCCGGGAGCAGTTGGGGTTCTCGTCGCACCGGGAGCCCACGCACTGTATCATGACGACGGAGCCCGGCTCGTAGCCCTCGGCCAGCTTCTCCTCCAGCTCCAGCTGGGTCATCACCCTCTCATCCTCCCCGTAGAGGTACTCCTTGGGCCGGTACTCGACCCCCCCTGTGGCGAGGATGACGACTCCGTGCTTCACGATCTCCTCACCGACCTCACTCAGGAGAGTCGTCTCGAAGTTGCCGATGTATCCATCGACGTCCTCCACCGTCGTGCCGAGGTGGACGCGTACGTTATCATGGCTGAGAACCTTGTCCACGAGTGCCTTGAGCCTCAGCTGCGGGTCCTCCCCGCCCAGCAGGAACCTGAGCTTTCCGAGGTTGCCCCCCAGCTCTGGCTCCTTCTCCACGAGGTGGGTCTCGATCCCTTGCTCAGCCAGTTCCAGGGCCGCGGTCATGCCGGCGAGGCCGCCGCCTATCACGAGGGCACCTCTGGTCACGTCTATCCTCGGCTTCTTGAGTGGTTGAAGAAGTCTGGCCTTGGCCACCGCCATCCTGACCAGGTCCTTGGCCTTCCTGGTCGCCTCCTCGGGCTGGTGCATGTGCACCCAGCTACACTGGTCCCTGATGTTGGCCATCTCGAAGAGGTAGGGGTTGAGGCCTGACTCCTGGAGCGTCGCTCTGAACAGGGGCTCGTGGGTCCTCGGGGTGCAGGAGGCGACTACGACCCGGTTCAGGTTGTGCTCCAGTATCTTCTCCTTTATCTTCTCCTGCGTGTCCTGGGAGCAGGTGTAGAGGTTGTTCTCGGCGTATGCGACACCCTTCAGGGTTCTAGCGTACTCCAGCACGTCGGGCACGCCCACCACTCCGCCGATGTTGATCCCGCAGTGGCAGATGAAAACGCCAATCCTGGGCTCCTCTCCCTCTATGCTCCTCTCAGCGGGGTAGTCAGCGCTCGTTACAAGCGTCCCACGCTCTGAGGCTATCCTGCTAACTGCCTTCGCAGCGGCCCCACTCGCCTGAGCAACGCTGTCGGGGATGTCCTTCGGCGACGCGAAGGCTCCGCAGACGTAGACGCCGGGTCTGGTCGTCTCCAGAGGTGTGAACAGACCTGTCTTTGCGAAGCCGTGTTCGTTCAGCTCGAATTCCAGGGCTTCGGAGAGCTTTCCCGCATCCTCTGGGGGGTTCAGCCCGACTGAGAGGACCACCATGTCGAACCTCTCCCTCTTCACCTCATCCTCGTCCACGTATGTCAGGTAGAGGTCCTTGGAGTCCGGGTCCTGGTCGGTGTGGGAGACCCTGCTCCTGACGAACCTGATGCCGTGCTCTTCCTTGGCCCTGGTGTAGTAGTCGTCGAACTCCTTGCCGAAGGCCCGGATGTCCATGAAGAAGATTGTGGGTTCAAGCCCGGGGTTGTGCTCCTCGGCTATGACCGCCTCCTTCATGGTGTACATGCAGCAGACGCCGCTGCAGTAGGAGTTACCCACCCGCTCGTCCCGGCTTCCGACGCACTGTATGAAGGCCACCTTCTTGGGCAGCTCCCCGTCGGAGGGCCTCAGCACTGTGCCCCTGTACGGGCCCGTTGCGCTAAGGACGCGCTCGAACTCGATGCTCGTCAAAACGTTGGGGTAGCGGCCGTACCCGAACTCGGTTATGGAGCTCGGGTCGAACTCGTCGAAGCCTGGGGCCAGGATGATGGAGCCCACCTCCAGCTCCAGGTCCGTGTCCTCCTCATCGTAGATTATGGCCTCCGCCTTGCAGACCTCGGCGCAGATCCCGCAGCCCAGGCACTTCTCCTTGTCGATGGCGAAGACGAGGGGGACGGCCTGGGAGTAGCGGATGAAGACACCCTTCCTCTCGCTGAGGCCCTCGTTGTACTCGTCGATGGCGGAGGAGGGGCACTTCTGGGCGCAGATCCCGCAGCCAGTGCACTTCTCGGGGTCGACGCGCATCGCCTTCTTGTTCAGCGTGACCCTGAAGTCGCCCTCCTCGCCCTCCACCCTCCTTATCTCCGAGTAGGGGACCAGCTCTATGTTGGGGTGCCTCCCGGCGCCGACGAGCTTCGGGGCGAGGATGCACATGGCGCAGTCGTTCGTCGGGAACGTCTTGTCCAGCTGGGTCATGACACCGCCGATGCTGGGCTCCTTCTCCACCAGGTAGACCTTGAACCCTGAGTCGGCCAGGTCGAGGCTCGCCTGGATGCCCGCTATGCCGCCGCCCACCACCATCACGGCTCCCACCTTCCTCATTGGGGCACCTCCATCGCCACGTAGATGGGGGAACTCCCCCTGATCTCCTTGACGTCCACCCAGCCAAGCTGGCGCAGCACGACCACGTGCTCCAGCACCCTCTGTGCCTCCATCCCCAGCCTCTCGGAGACCTCCTTGACCGAGCCAGGATTCTCCATCAGTGCGAGGTGGATTCTGTGCCTCGAGAACTCTGCATCAACTGATTCCGCCGTGACCCTGTCCCACTCCTCCTGGGAGACCGCCTCGCCGTACACGTTTCCCACGGTGACCGTCTTCTCCTCCTTGCCCACGAGAGCCCTCAGCCTGAAGCCCTCGGCGGCCGCCTTTGCCGCCCTCATGTTCAGGAGCAGCGTGGGGTCGGGATCGTCCCCGGATAGAGGCGATGGCCCCAGCTCCCTGACCTGCTCCGTGAATTCGTTGACTAAATCCGCGAACCTCTGTCCCTCGGCTGCTGAGACCCACTCGAGCCTCAGCCTCCCCGGCTCCAGGCCGGCTCTAACAGCCAATCTCCTGGTCAGCCCGTACTTCCTCCGGGCGTGGAGGTTTCCGTCTATGTAGTGGCAGTCGCCGATGTGACAGCCGGTGATCATGACGCCATCGGCGCCCTTTGCGAGAAGGCCCAGCACGACGGCGGGGTCCACTCTGCCGCTGCACATGACCCTGATGACCCTGATGTTGGTTGGGTACTGGATTCTGCTCACTCCCGCGAGATCTGCTCCCGCGTAGCTGCACCAGTTGCATAGGAAGCCGACGATGTTTGGCTCGAATGCCATCAGTCTGCCTCCCTCTCCAGCGCTGCGAGGCCCTGGGCCTCAAGCTGCTCGTTGGTGAAGTGCCTCATCGTTATCGCCCTCTCGGGGCAGCTGGCGCCGCAGACTCCGCACCCCTTGCAGACGGCGGCGGTCACCCTGGCTATCCCCATCTCGTCCTTGGTGATTGCGTTGTAGGGGCAGAGCTCGATGCAGGTCCCGCAGCCGCTGCATTTGGTCTCGTCCACCACCGAGGTGATGGCCTGCGTCCTCAGCCGCCCCTTCGCCATGGGTATCGCCGCCCTCGAGGCGGTGCCCAGGGCCTGGGATATGCTCTCGCTCACCTCCTTCGGGCTGTGGGCCGTTCCGCAGACGTAGATGCCGTCCGTGGCGAAGTCTATCGGCCTGAGCTTGACGTGGGCCTCCATGAAGAAGCCGTCCGAGTTGAGGGGCACCTTGAGCATCTGGGAGAGCTCCTTAGCCTCGGGCCTGGGGATGAGGGGCGTCGAGAGCACGACGAGGTCCGCGGGGAGCCTCAGCTCCTCGTCCAACATTGGGCTGTACACGGTCACCACCGTCACGCCGTCCTGGGTGCTCACCTCGGGGGGCCTGTCCTCCATGTACTTGACCAGCTTCACGCCCCTCTTCTTGGCCTCCCACTCAAGGGGGGAGTAGTGGGTACCGTAAGTCTGGAGGTCCCTGTAGAGTATGTAGACCTCCCTTTTGGGGTTCCCCTCCTTCAGCTCTTTCGCGTTCTTCATCGCCTCGCTGCAGCATATGCGCGAGCAGTAGGGGCGCTCGTCGCACCGGGAGCCGACGCACTGGATCATCACGACATTCCTCACATCGTCCAGGCTGCCCTCCCTCATCTTTGACTCCAGCTGCATCTGAGTGATCACGCGGGGGTTCTCACCGTGTTTGTAGAGCCCATCTGGCTCCAAGACGTCAGCGCCTGTCGCAACTATGATCGTGCCTATTTCGAGCTTCTTCGTCTCTCCCTTTTCCTCGATCTCCACGTCGAAGTTGCCTATGAAGCCCTTGACGCTCTTGACCCTGGAGCTGAGATGGACCTCGATCTTCTCGTTCGACTCAGCGGCCTCGATCCTCGATCGGAGCAGTTCGAGGCTGTCCTCTCCGGAGGGGAAGAGCTTGTCCAACTTCAGTAGGGTGCCTCCCAGCTCTGGCTCCTTCTCCACCAGGTGGACCCTGAACCCCTGCCGGGCCAGTGAAAGGGCCGAGGTGAGGCCGGATATACCGCCCCCAATCACCAGGGAGGCGGCGGTGATGTCGATCTCCGGCTCCTCCTGGGCGCTCAGGAGGGCGGCCTTGGCCACAGCCATCCTCACCAGGTCCTTCGCCTTCCTCGTGGCGGTCTCGGGCTCGTGCATGTGGACCCAGCTGCACTGGTCCCGTATGTTCGCCATCTCGAAGAGGTACTTGTTGAGGCCCGCCTCCTCGCAGGCGCCCTGGAAGAGGGGCTCGTGGGTCCTCGGGGTGCACGACGCGACGACGACCCTGTTGAGGCTGTGTTCCTCTATGCCCTCCTTCATCTTGTTGAGGCCGTCTGAGGAGCAGGTGTACAGGTTCGCCTCGGCGTATACAACGTTCGGCAGCGTCTTGGCGTACTCCACGACGGAGGGGACGTCGACGACGCCTCCGATGTTGATGCCGCAGTGGCAGACAAAGACTCCTATCCTCGGTGCTTCGCTCTCAGCCATGATCAGTCACCCCCCGTCCCCGACATCCCGATGACCTCCGCCGCCTTGGCGGCCGCCCCGCTCGCCTCCGCCACCGACTCCGGGATGTCCTTCGGCCCGTGGCAGCAGCCGGCGACGTAGACTCCGGGTCTGCTCGTCTCGACTGGGCTGGTCAGGGGGTCCTTGGACCTGAGGAAGCCGTATTCATCGGTTTCGATCCCGAGCACCTCCGCCAGCTCCCCGCTGCTCTCGTGGGGGAGCATCGCGGTGCAGAGGACGACGAGGTCCACCTCCGTCTTTGCTACCTCGCCAGTGTCGGTGTTCTCGTACCAGAGGGTGAGGCTCTTTGTCCTGGGGTCCTCCCTGATCTCCCCGGGCTTCCCCCTGATGTACCTGACGCCCCAGTGGTCCCTCGCCCGGCTCACGAAGTCCTGGAATCCCTGGCCGAACACCTTCAGGTCTATGTAGAATATGGTCACCTCGGACTCGGGCTCGTGCTCCTTGATAAGCACTGCCTCCTTCGTGGCGTACATGCAGCAGGCGCTGGAGCAGTAGGACGCCCCCACCCTGTGGCCCCTGGAGCCAACGCACTGGACGAAGGCTATCCTGTGGGCGTGCTCCCCGTCCGACTGCCTCAGGAGCTTCCCCCCCGTCGGGCCCGAGGCGCAGACGAGCCTCTCGAACTCCAGGGCCGTGAGCACGTTCAGGTACCTCTTGTAGCCGTACTGGCCTATCTCCGTGGGATCGTAAAGCCGATATCCGGTGGCCGCGATTATCGAAGCAACGTTGAGCTCCACCTCCCTGGGCTCCTGCTCGTAGTCCACTGCGCCCGAGGGGCAGAACCTCTCGCAGAGCTTGCAGACCCCCTTCGTGAAGTAGAGACAGTGGTCCGTGTCTATCCTGGCCACCAGAGGCACCGCCTGGGGGAAGGGCACCGAGATCGCCTTTATCGTCCCGAGACCCATCTGGAACTCGCTCGGAACCTTCGTCGGGCATTTCTCCGAGCAGACACCGCAACCGGTGCACTTAACGGGGTCCACGTACCTCGGGTTCTCAACCACCTTCACCCTGAAGTCGCCCGCTGAACCCCTAACCTCCTTCACCTCGGAGAGGGTGTGGAGCGTTATGTTCGGGTGCCTAGAGCACTCAATCATCTTCGGGGCCAGGATGCAGATGGAGCAGTCCATGGTGGGGAAGGTCTTGTCCAGCTGCGCCATCACCCCCCCGATGGAGGGGGACCTCTCCACCAGATGGACCTCCACCCCCCTGTCGGCGAGGTCGAGGGCTGCCTGGATGCCTGCTATTCCGCCTCCTATCACGAGGGCCGAGTTCACCATCAGTTTGATCCTCCCGTTATCCTCTTCACTATCCCATCCACGGGGCTCATGTTGAGCTCGAGGCCGAGCTTCTCGGGTTCCACGCCCATCGCCAGTCCTAGGAGCTGGGTGTAGTAGAAGACCGGGACCTCCAGGGATCGGTCCCCGATTGTGGCCCCTATGGCCCTCTGCCTTCCGTCGAACATCTTGAAGCAGTAGGGGCAGGTCGTGAAGAGGCCGTCGAAGCCGTGGTCCCTGACGGCCTTGAGCTTCTCCCCGGCTATCGAGAGAGTTGTCCTCCCCGATGCCGTGGAGAGCAGTGAGCCGCAGCAGTCCGTCTTCTCGGGGTAGTCCATGGTAGTGGCCCCCAGAGCCCTTGCCAGGTCGTCCAGCTTGGTGGGGTCCTCGGGGTCGTCGGGCCTCTGCATCTCGCTGGGCCTTATGGCGTGGCAGCCGGGGTGGGATGCCAGCTTGAGGCCCTCGAGGGGCCTCTCCACCGCCTCCTCGATCCTGTCGGCCCCTATGATGTCGTGAAGCAGCTCTATCATGTGGATCGGCCTCACGCCCTCGGAGTAATTCAGCCCCTCTTGGGCGAGCTTCTGGTCAACGAACTGCCTGAGATGGGGGTCCTTCTCCAGGGCGTGCTGGGTCTCCGTGAACGAGAGGTGGCAGCCGTTGCAGAGGGGCAGCACGTCCAGGCCGAGGCTCCCGGCTATGGCCAGGTTGCGGGCGGAGAGGTAGTGCCATCCCAGGCTTGAGATGCTGCTGAAGGCGGGGAACCCGCAGCAGCTCGCGCCCTCCATCTCGACGAGCTCGACGCCGAGGCGTGGGAGCACCTGCCGGACTGAGGCCTCGTAGGCGTACTGCTCGGCTTGGACCGTGCATCCCAGGTAGAGTGCGTACTTCACGCTGATCGCCCCGCCTTGACGATGCCCCCGAGGATCTCGCTGAACGCCTCCATGTCCCGGGGCCTCTGGGCCGGCGGTAGCCCCAGGGACTCGCGGTCCCTTCGCTGGCGGCCCCTGGTCCTGACTGCCTGGGGCTGCTGGGCCATCCCGGAGTCCAGGACGTTCTTCACGAAGTCGTCGTATCCCTCGGGATAGGGGTAGCCCGCCCTGACGGCGAGGTTCCTGAGGACGAGGATCACGTCGTAGGGGGAGATGTTCTCGGGGCACCTCTCCTTGCACTTGAGGCAGGAGGTGCACGTCCAGATCTCCGGGGACTTGAGTAGCTCCTCTATCTGGCCCAGGGAGATCTTGGCGATCATCCTCCGGGGGTTGAAGGTCTCCATGTGCCTGGCGACGGGGCAGGCGGAGGGGCAGACGCCGCACTGCTCGCACGCCTCGGCCGACATTTCGCTGACGGCCCTCTGGAGCATGAGGGTGATCAGCTCGACCTCTCTCTCATCGATGCTTGTTTCCATCTTCCACCATCTCTAGGGTTGCGGGTTACCGTCTCTGGGACTGCTGCTCATTCTCGTGGTGAGCGATTCTGTAACCATCGCGGAAGGGTTGGATTTAGGTTTAAGCCTCATAAATTTTGGAGTTGGGTTTTTTCGGTCCTGTGTGACCTTTCTGCTTTTCAGTTTCTCTTTGCTGCTAAGGGGTAGATTTCCTTCTGCATTCTGTCTTGTATGGAAATATTGCGTAGCTAAATTGGTTGCCGTTAATCTTGGTTTCCCAATACTCTTGATGTTGAGCCCACTGGTTGTGGATTTCGAGCTACAGTCTCGTGCCGTTGCGCGGCGAGCCCGCTTTTCCCCTGCCGATCTGTGCCTTTTATCACGATAGGAGCAGGCTCGCCCTTTTTGTGATAAAAGGCGGTACATTTCCTATCTGCTCTTTCTTGTTTGGTTAAAAGGTTATTGGTTTATTTTTATTATTAATTGAAAGATGTTCGCATCGATTTTTATGGCAGTAAATCTCCTCTTTGGTCGTTTCTGGTTGTTTTTTCTCGTTTTGTCGGGGCGGGTTTGGTGTTCACCCTGTGTTTGTCTATCGCCCCGTCTGGATTTGGGGGGAGTGCGGGGGGCGGGACTCGAACCCGCGAAGGCCTGAGCCACGAGATCTCTTACCCGAGGCTTGGGATCTTAAGTCTCGCCCCTTTGGCCAGTCTCGGGTACCCCCGCGCGCTGTTTTAGGGGTGGTTTTCTGTGTATAGGGTTTTTGGTGCGGGGGTTATTTTTTTATTGGAGTGTTGTTACCCCTTGGTTGGCGTTGGGCCCGTAGCGCAGTATGGATAGCGCGTAGGCCTCCTAAGCCTGAGGTCGTGGGTTCAAATCCCACCGGGCCCGCCATTTACAGACATAAACGTGGCTGGTTATAACGAGTTTTTTCTTACCGTTTGCGCTTTAATGGCGATATTTCTACTTGGAATTTTAACCGGAACTGTCGAGTTGCGGGTGTTTCCGGGTTCCTTTCGTCTATCGATGTCGCTATATGGGTCTTTGCTGGCCCCCCTGTGTGTTGCCTTGGAGGCGTTTTTCGCCTCCTTATTGGAGAGGGGGTCGTGAATTGGTTTAACCGGGTTATTTTTTCGTATGAAAACATATTTTTGCGTCTTTTTTTTACGCGCGCGGCATGGTGGGATATCTTCTCTCACTCAGACATCGTAGAGGTTTCTCTGTGAGTTGGGGCGCTGTTCGAAGCGTGTGATGCTTGTGTTGGATTATCTTCTCTGAATCTGCAGTTTTCTGCCGATTAATGCCAGCCCCAGGAGTATCGCGGTGAGGACGAGGTAGAGTCGCCAGGTCCCCGCCTCCATAGATCCGGGAATCGCCCCCATGAAGTCGAGGAATCCGACTTGGTTGATCGGCCCTATGTACCAGAGCAGGGTGTAGATGAACTCGAATGACTTGCTGGAGCCCGTCCAGACCCCCAGGCAGAGGGCCAAAGTGGGGATGAACGTTGCTCCCGCGGTCCAGGCCAGTAGCCCAGGCCAGTCTCCATGACAGGCTGAGTTGAGCGCGACTCCGCTGCCCGTCGCCATGGCCAAGAACACCCCGGCCAGCCACACGGCGGGAAGCTGGCGGTTGAGGGAGTTCGCGGACGAGAATACCAGTTGATCCGTTCGGTGGCGGGCTTCTCGGGTTCCCATCCTCGACCACACCAGCACGGGCAGGAACCAGGCGAGGGGCAGCATGATCCCCCGGGCCATGTCGAGGGGGAGGAGCAGCCCCGTGATGACCAGCGCGATGGCGGCCGCGGATCCCCACATCCCGACGAGGGGCAGCATCGTCAGCTCCTTCAGGATTAACCTGCACTCGGCGAGGAGCATTGGAATAAAGCGGAACTTAAGCGCCTCCTCACCAAGCGGGCGCAAACGGATTTCCTCGAGGGGGACTACCGTGGATTCGACAACCTCTTCCACGTTTTGGACGGTCGAACGGGGGGTTCCGGAAATCTTCTTCGATTCAGGGGAGGGATCGAAATGGCCGAAGCGCACGGAGGCGATTAGGGAGACCCCCACCGCGACCCCCACCAGAACCAAGCGGGTCTGAAGGAACTCAGGCGTCCAATTGACGCCCCGCCATGTAAACAGGGCCAGCGCCTTGTCTTGAGTTAAGCCCCATTCTAATCCCAGTATGGATTTGTGCTGATCTAACTCTGGATACATCGCCTGGCCCGTGGCACCCATGCTCGACAGAACTCCCATTATCCCAAACAGGTCGAAGAGCTCCGAGAAGAGCGGGAGACTGAACATCCAGACAAAGGCGTAGACGAGGTTCCCGACTCCACCGCGTAATTTGGGCCTCGTCTCAAACAGGACGGCGATGGCCGCCACCAGGAGCATGAGAGGGAGCACGAGAACCAGAAAAGGAGCCGTGAGCGCCCACAGTTCGATGGCGAGCTCCTCACCCCGGAAGAGCTGCATCCCAAGGGCTGTCAGGTGGACGATGGCGACCATCGTCGAAAGGACGGCGAAATTGCAGAGGGCATTGCCCAGGGTGTAAGCCGAGTTGCTCAGCGGAGTGGTCGCGATGATCTGCCCCACTCGCGTCTCTTCGTCTCTCTTGACGGAGTCATTGACGACGTAGAACCCCAGCAGGGTCAGAAATGTCCCCGTCAGCAGGGCGACCATAGCCCCGATCCAAGCGCTGTTGTAGACACCTCTATAGAGAGTGGTGGGGGAGACCCAGGCCAGGGTCACGTAGTCTGCTGTGGGTGGGGGTACAAAGATGTATCCCGCGACGATGGTGAGAGCCAGGGTCACCAGGAAACGATATGTGCGGACCTTGTTCAGATAACCCGCCCGTATGATTGCGTAGAGAACGCGTAACCTGTTCATTAGGCTCCTTCCCCTCGGTGGGTGGAGATGCAGTAGAGGTAAGCCTCCTCCAGGGTAGGAGAACCGGCCAGCTGAGCCTCGTGGGCTGGACTCGTCTCCGCGACTACGCGCACATGGAGGCCGTCCTTGCGGCGGACCACGCTGCTCAGGAGGTGTCTCTGTTTCGCCGCGAGGAGTTCGGAGCTAGGAAGGACCCACTGCCATACCTTCCCCTCAACTGACTGGAGCAGTATCTCCGGGGACGACCGTACCATGAGACGCCCTCGGTTTATGATGGCGATATCGTTGGCTGTGGCCTCGACGTCTGAGACGATGTGGGTCGAGAGGATCACTACCCGTTCGCCGGCCAGTTCCGCCAGCAGGTGCCTGAATCGGACGCGGCCCTCGGTGTCCAGTCCGACCGTCGGCTCGTCGATGATAAGGACCCTGGGATCGTTCAGCAGAGCCTGGGCGATCCCAATCCTCTGCTTCATGCCTCCCGAGTAATCCCCCAAGGGGCGTTTGCGTGCTTCGAGTAGATTGACGAAAGCCAGCAGGTCTTCAATCCTTTCCTGGGCTGCCTTGGGCGCGATGCCCTTGATGGCAGCCATGTAGCGCAGGAACTCGTCGGCGTTAAGGTTGGGATAGACGCCGAAGTCCTGAGGGAGGTAGCCGAGAACCGCCCTAATCTCGTCTGGCTGTTCTGCTATGTCGACCCCATTCCAGCTCACTCTTCCATGAGTGGGTCTAGTAATGGTCGCTATGATACGCATAAGCGTGGACTTGCCGGCTCCGTTTGGGCCTAGCAGACCCAGAATCCCAGGACCGATGTCCAAAGATAGGTCCTGCAGAGAATAACTTTCACTCCCTCTGTACCTTTTACTGACTTTCTCAATCAATAGCTGCACAAACCTCACCTTCAAGGGGATATTTTAGATTGCGACCGAATACCTGTACTTATTCATATTTTAAACAGTTGTCTGAGTGCACTCATGCGCCGGTGTGCATCAAAAACTTGATACAGATTAGGGGGATAGGCCTAAGCGTGTATGACGCTGCGTGAGACCACTCACCTCGCCATGATATTTCTATTCAATCTGGTCTTCTTGGCTGTGGCTCGCAGGTGGCTGGGCGACTATCCTCCGCCGCTGCAGAGGGTGAAGGGAGAGAGGCGAGAGCTCATCGAGGCCCTCATCATCTGGGCCGTGATGCTGCTCTCGGTCTCCTACCTGATGCTGGCCAGATACGTCCTCTTCACCGACTACTACTTCGTACGCGTGGGGGGCCGGCTCCTACCCCTGCTCCACCTCTTCATCATGATCGAGGCGCCCTTCATAGTCGAGGTTGTCCTGAACGGCAGGAGGGGGTCCGACCTGGGCTTCTCCAAACCCATCTCCAGAGGCCCCGCTCTGGCCCTCGTGCTCCACGGGGTCCTCATGGGAGTGATCTCGTTCCTCTCAAATCCTCCTCGTCCCTACCCGCTGGACTATCTGCTTCTCGGTGTGTTCACTCCCGTCTTCACGGAGGGGTGGGTCTACAGGTCAGCCGTACAGCAGAAGCTGGAGAGGGCCCTGGGGCAGGAGAGGGCCTGGCTCCTGGGAGGCCTCTTGTACGGGTTGATGCACGTCCCCACGGACTTCTTCGGTACCCTCTGGCTCGTATCCGGGGGAGACCTCGGCACGGCCCTCGCCAGGCTCCTCGTCCAGTGCTCCTTGGGCTGGGTGTGGGGGATCCTATTCATCAAGTCCCGGAGCATCTACCCAGTCTTCGTCGGACACTACCTAACAAACTACCTACCAGGGATACTGGCTCATACTCTGGCACCGTGAGGTTGGCTGTGCATTAGAATGCCTCCCGGTCTGATCTGCGAACAGTTGAAAGATTAACAGCAGCAGCGTCGTTCAACGAGGGTTCCAGCAGGAAAATCCAGAATGTCGAGACGGGATCTTGAGTTGCCCCATAGGAGAAAAGGGGGTTTAGTAGATCGGAGATGTATCGGGCTCTTACAGGTCCAGTTCCATCAGGGCTTCCTTGGTGAGCTCCGGCCAGTCCCTCAGAGTGCTCTCCAAGAGCCTCTTGACGACGTACTTCTTGTAGCCCTCCTCGTCGAGGCCGGGGAAGTAGATCCTGTGGTGCCCTCCCTTGCCGGTCTCCTCCCTGTACTCCAGGACCTCCTGGTCCACCATCCTGTTGAGGAAGAAGATGATCGAGGCCCTGGAGATGGACTTCTCCCCGAGCCTCTCGTTCACGTGGCCCCAGACGGCCCCTGATCCGGCGCCCTCCTTGCCGAGGGACCAGACGTACCTGAGGGCGATCTCCTCGTACTCCTTCAGGGTCTTGCTCAACCCGTCTCTACTGGGATCAAACTTAAAACTGGGATTGGGCATACGCAAGTGATTATAATAAATATTATATAAACTTTAAGAGAACGAGACTTCCTGAGTCCCTAAAAAGACAAAATTAAAAGTAAATGTTTGTCTTTTCAGTTGTTTCACGATAATCTCAACTCCAAAGGTGAAAGGGTCAAAAAAAGCCCGTATCGAAATTATCTCTTTCGGAACAGGCTTCTTATGCTCGGGCTGGAGTTTCCATCAGATTGCGGTTTCTGTCTGCACTCCTCCAAGGCGAGCCTCTGCAGCCAGGACATGGGGGTGATGAGCTCTCCTACCTGTCTCGCGAAGTGGTGGCAGTTGATGTAGGCCTCGGAGTGGCATATCCTGCTGAAGAAGTCCCTAGTTATCGACGCATCGCAGGCACACACGTTGGGGCAGCTTCCCCTTTTCAGAGCTCTGTGCATCGCCTCTGAAAGGGTCTCCATACTATCACTCCCAAAGACTGCCTTGCTTTAGCTCGTTCCCGGCGATACCATGTGCTAAGGGCCCTCCTTCGACGCCTCTGATCACTCCCAAACCGAATCTGGAAACGACCTCGTCGAGCCTCTTCTCACGGACCTTTAGGGCCTCAATGATCTCATCGATGGCATTCAACTTGTCGACAACGCTCATCTCATCACCGGGATATTCGCATATTGTATAGAGGAAAAGGAGGTTATTAAGTATAGAAGAGATATGAAATCATAAAGCAAGTAATAAAAACACATCAGAAAATGATGTAAGGAGAGTAGTTATGGATCCCGAGCACACTTTGTGCAGTGGTTCTGATGGCGAACGATGTAGGATGCCAGAGCATGCCACCAGTGCAAGAAGGGGACCAGTATGGGGGAAGCGCCTGACCTACTCGTACTTCTTCAGCACCACGGTGTTTGAGAGGTTGTTGAAGAGCCTCTGCTGCCTCGAGGGGTACATGAACCAGCCGAGGATGCAGTCTATGGGCAGCAGGAAGGCCTTGCCGATGCTCTGGAGCGCCGACTTGCCCATGTCCAGGGGGCCGCCATCCAGGTCCGCCACGTAGATCTTCATCACCATCTTGCCCACGGACTGGCCGTAGGTGCCCTCCAGGAACGTCCAATAGACGAAGTAGATCAAGTTGTTGAACCCGAAGTCGACGAAGGGCAACCAGTTGGGGACCGCCCTCCCCCAGGCAGAGGGTATCATGTGGAACCCGGGCAGCCTCAACCAGGAGAGCACAATGCCGAGAAGGATCATGTCGATGACCCAAGCGATGAACCTCTCACCCCAGCTGGCCAGGGTGAGGGCGTAGGCGTATTCAGCGGGGGCCCCGCAGTTGGGGCAGAACCTGGCCCTGTCGGCCATCTCGGCTCCGCATTTCTTGCAGTACGGCACAGGGATTCACCTTACAGAATGGAATGCGTTAACAGAGATATATATCAGACGTCTGTCTGCTAGACCTCTTCCTTGGAGCAGGTGATCCTGCTGAGGAGCCCCTCGGCCTCGGAGGCCTCGAGCTTTATCGTGTACAGGTACCTTCCCGTCCTCAGCTTCAGCTTGGTGTACTCGCCCAGCTTCTTCACCCTGCAGACCTCGGCCTTGGAAGCCAGGGCGAGGAACTCGTCCGCGTCGAAGATCTCCTTAGGCAACTCTTCCACCCTTTCCAGCGTCTTCTCAATTGAACGGAAACCCTGATAATAGGTCTTTCGGATCGAGGGGATCAGACCTCGAACTCGTCCCCCTCGTTGGGAGCGACGGCTTTGAGGTCCAGCTCGTCCCTGGCCCACTGGGCGAGGGAGTCGCAGTTCTCCGGCTCCCCGTGTATGACGTAGACGTCGGGCTTCCCCTTCAGGCCGCGCAGGAAGGCCTCCAGCTCCGACTTCCCGCTGTGGGAGGAGAAGTCGAAGTGGCGGACGTCGGCCATGACCTTCTCGTCCTTCTCCCTTATCGGGAAGAGGCCGGTCTCCATGAGCTTCGCTCCCCCGGTGCCCGGGACCTGGTAGCTCACCAGGAAGACGGCGTTGTCCTGGCCCAGGGCGAGCCTCTCCATGTAGTAGACCGCCGTTCCTCCCTGAAGCATGCCGGAGGGGGCGACTATCACGTTCGCCCTCCTGATGGCGTTCCTCCTGTCCCTCCAGCCCCTCACCTGCTGTGTGCTGTTGACCACCTTCTCGAAGGTCTTGGGGGTCTTGATGTAGTCCGGGTGGTCCAGAAGGATCTGGATGACGGCCCGGGCCATGCCGTCGACGACGGTCTTGGCGCTCACCTTGTGGGCGTTGAGCACTGCGAGCATCTCCTGGCTCCTCCCCACCGCGAAGGCGGGGACCAGGACCTTTCCGTCCTTCCTGAGGACCTCCTTCACGGCCTTGACGAAGGCCTCCTCTATCCCCTTCCTCTCCTCGTGCTCCGTCGTGGCGTAGGTGCTCTCTATCACGACGGCGTCGAACCTCCCCCGGGGCACCTTTGCGTCGTGGACGAGCCGGGTCTTGGCTGTGTTGATGTCCCCCGTGTAGAGGATGCGTTTCCCCTTGGCGTTGAGCTCCGCCATGGCGCTCCCCGGTATGTGCCCTGCATCGGAGAGCCTGAATTTGACGCCCTTGAGGTTCACCTCCTTGCCGTAGCCGAGGGGCTGCCTCTGCTTCATCATCGACTCGTAGTCGATGTACTCGAAGGGGAGGAAGTAGCCGCTCAGCTTGATCATGTCCTTGATGAGGACGCCCATGATGTCGATCGTGGGCGGCGTCGCGAAGAGGGGCATCTCCTCCCTGAGGTAGAACAGGGGTATGCCACCTGAGTGGTCCAGGTGGGCGTGGGAGAGTATGATGCCGTCGACGTCCCTCGCCCTGACGTGGGAGGGGAAGTCGGGCTTGTCGCCTATCCTCACACCGTAGTCGAGGAGGACCCTCGCCTCCCCCGTCTCCAGCAGGACCGCGTTCTTCCCTACCTCATGGGTTCCACCCATGAAACTAAGTCTAACCATCTATCTTCTAACCTGTGCATTTACGAAACGGCTCCGCTGTTGAGAGGTCCCCACCTCGGGGGCCAACGGAATCCGAGTCCTTTCCCCGAGGCGCATCCGCCCCTGGGGGGACAGACGTTTACAGGGTTTCGGTATCACTTAATTGTTTCCCATGGAGACATCTGCTGGAGAGCCGAAATCAGGCGTCTCCACCCACGGGAGCCCTTTCCGGGGCTCCTCGCCTAGAGCTCAGCCCTCGCCTTGTAGCGGAATTGCCCCTCGTAGAGCTGCCGCACCCTCTCCATGGTGTCTGCGTCGCTGGGCGCCTTGTCCTCCCTTATCCGGGTTATGCGGGCGAACCTGAGGGCGAAGCCGGACCTGTAGTGGGGGCTCCTCTGGATCTCGTTGAAGGCGACCTCGACCACGACCTCGGGCCTGACCCTGACGGTCTGCCTCGTCTCGTCCAGCTTGATGGACTGGAGCCTCCCCGTCATCCAGGTGAACTCCTCGTCCGTGAGCCCCTTGAAGGTCTTCCCCAGCACCAGGAACTCGTCACCCTCCCTCGCCGCCAGGTGGTAGTTGCTCAGCCAGCCCGTCCTCCTCCCGTAGCCCCAGTCCGCCGCGACGATGACGAGGTCGAGGGTCTCAACGGGCTTGATCTTGAACCAGCGCTTCCCCCTGACCCCCGGTGAGTAGGGGCTGTCCAGCCTCTTCGCCATGAGCCCCTCGTGGCCCGCCTCCATCGATGCTCGCAGGAAATTCTCTACCTCCGACGCGTCTCCCGTGATCAGCCTCTCCGCCAGCAGCTCGGTGGCGCAGACGGCCTCCAGCCGGGCCCACCTCTCGCTGTAGGGCTCGTCTATGAGGAGCCTGCCGTCGAGGTAGAGGGCGTCGAAGAGGTGGAGCCTGAGGGGTATCCTGCCCGCCATCTCCTCGACGTCGTGGACCCTCCTGAACCTCCTCATCAGGTCCTGGAAGGGGAGGGGCCTCCCACCCTCGCCGATGGCCACCGCCTCCCCCTCCACGACGTAGTCATCTGAGGAGATGCTCCGCCTCACGAGCTCGACGACGTCGGGCAGGCTCTCAGTCACGTCCGACAGCCTCCTGCTGAAGATCCTGATCTCGTCGCCTCTGCGGTGGATCTGGATGCGGGCGCCGTCGAACTTGTACTCGAAGGCCGTCTCCCCGCCATGGACCTCGATCACCTCGCCTATGTCGTAGGACATGGAGGCGAGCATCGGCTTGAGGGGGACGAACATCCTCATCCTGATCCCACTGAGGGCCTGCTCCCCGCCCTCCAGCGCGATCCGGGCCACCTCCCCTATGTCCCCTGTGAGCATGAGGGCCCTCCGGACCAGGCCCAGGTCGACTCCCGCGGCCTCCGCGACGCCCTCCATCATCACCCCCTCGTTGACGCCTATCCTCATCTCCCCGAAGACGATCCGGACCAGGATCTCCACCTCCCCGGGCTCCGCCCTGCTGACGAGGCCCTCAAGGAGGGCCCCCTTCAGCTGCCTCGACCCAGGGCCCGAGGCCCCAGCTATGGCGGCCATCGTCCTGTTGACGCCGAGTACCGTCAGCGGCTCGTCGAAGAGGGTGGCCTGCCTCCCGCCTTCGAGCACCCTCCTCATCGTCCTCCAGCCCACCTCCAGGGTGCGGGAGTCGAACTCGGGGAAGACCTGGCCGACGATGAGGAGGACGGCGGGGGCGACCTCCTCCGGCCCCAGCGCCTTGAGGAATTCGGCGATGAGGCGGCTCTTCTCCTTCCTCTTCGTCGTCGCCTCAAGGCTCCTGCAGAGCTCCGCGAGTGCTGAGAAGGGGGTTCCAGCCATCTAGGATCCTCCCAGGAGCTCTGTTAGGCTCCTCTGACTCCGCGACCTCTTCATGCGTTGGACCACTGTTTCAACCCTCTCCTTGGAGAAGGCCCTCTCTCCGCAGAGGAAGTCGAGGAGCTCCTCCTCCCTGAGGGGCCCTGGCTCGACGCCGTAGTCGTCGGTGACATCGGGCTCCAAGTAGATCCTGCGTATCTCGGTGTAGTTGGGTGTCAGCTTCGAGGCATACCTCTCGGGCAGCTCCTCCAGACTTCCGTGCTCCCTGATCAGCTTGAGCGCGGTCTTGGGGCCGACCCCCTTGATGCCCGCGTCGAAGTCGGTGCCCACCAGTATCGCCAGGTCCACGAGCTGCTCCCGGGTTATGCCTAGCTGGCCCAGGAGCGTGGACAGCTCGATGACCTCGGGCTCCAGCCTCCGCGCCCTTCCCCTGCTCGGCAGCCACTCGCTCCCCTGGATCGTGATGTATCGGACGAGCCTCGGAGCCCCGAAGAGGAGGGAGTCGTAGTCCCTGCTGTTGGCGGCCCAGACGTCCCCCCTCGCAGCCATGTGGGCGGCCTGGGCCTCACCCTCGCTCGGGGCCTGGACCCAGGGGATGCCCAGGAGGTCCAGGAGCCTCTTGGCGTCCTGTATCATTCTGCTGTCGAGCCTGCCCGTCTGGACGGCCTTGGAGAAGGCTGTGGCGTAGTCGCCTGCCTCTGCGGCCTCGGCGTACTCGACCTCCGCCCTCCTCTTGAGGGCCCTCCTCTTCTCAACCTCGGCCGTCTTCAGCCTCGGCGGCCTCCCGTCGAAGACGAAGACGGGCCTCATCCTGTAGTCCGCCACGAGTCTCGTCGTCCTGAAGGCGAGGCCGACGAGGTGGGAGGTGACCCTGCCCTCCCGGTCCGTCAGGGGAGTCCCCCGCCTCGTCCTTATTAGAGCGAGGAACTGGTGGAGCACGTTGAAGGCGTCCACCGCGAAGGACCGCCCGGCGAGGGCGTCGAGGTCCACCACCCTCTTGACGATGATGGGGGTTAGGTTCACTCCCATTTACAACTCTTCTATGACGGGGCAACCAATAAATCGGTTTCTCAGGGCACGGGGTCAGAAGGCGATCACGCCGTTCAGCGCGAGCCTGTAGATCATGACCACGGCAAAGAGGGCGATGGCCGAGGGGACGAGGTACCTGTAGACCCTGCCCAGCTCGGACCTGTAGTAGCTGTTGGTGAGGATGAGGCAGAGGTGGAGTGGGGAGGCTATGTAGCCCGCTATTATTCCCACGTACATGAGGCTGACGAGCTGGATTCCGCTGGGGCCCGTCAGGGGAACGAGGAGGGGGAAGACGATCCCTATCCCCATCGTCGGCGTGCCGGATATGGTGCCGACGAGGAAGGGGACTGCGATCAGGATGAGGAGAAGCGGGACGCCGAGGCCCATGACCGTCTCGAAGAGGGCGGCCACAGAACCCGTGGAGGAGATGATCTGCCTGAAGTAGAGCATGGCCACCACGGAGAGGGCGATGTCCCACCTCACGCCCTTCCAAGCCATGTCGAGGGTACCCCGCGCGGGCACCTTCTTGATGAGGAAGACGATGCATACCCCCAGAATCAGCGCCGCCCAGATAGGTACCCCAGCAACGCTGAGGACGATGGTGACCAGGATGGGGGAGAGCCCCCTGAGCACGTACCTGTAGTCCCTGAGGCCTTGGCCGTTCCCCCCCTCATCCCTGATGAAGGCCCTGGAGAAGAGGAAGCCAATCACCACCACGACTGCGAAGATGGGCAGCTGGGCCAGGAGGAAGTCGTTGAGGGGGATGCCCGCGAGGCTGGCTGCGAGGATGGGCACCGGGGAGATCGGCGACGCCCAGTACCAGACGTGGCGGAACCAGACGTTGATGTAGGTCTTGTGCTCGGGCCTCAGCCCCAGCCTGTTGGCCTCGGGCTCGTTGAAGGGGGCCGACATGAGGGCCCCGCCAGGCATCGAGAGGAGGCCGAACATCGCGGGTATGAGGGTGAGGAGGACCCTGCTGGGGAGGACGCTCTTCAGGCCGTCGATGAGCTCCACCATGAGGCCCGTCTCCTTCAGGGCGTAGCCCAGGACGCTGATGATGGCGACAGCCGCCGCCAGGTCTATCGTCGCGGGATCCGAAAGGGTAGCGTACGCCGCATTCACGAAGGTCATGGGTGGCGCGCCTGAGGTTACGACGAGCACCACGGAGCCGGCGAGTATCGAGAGAGAGATGTCCACGTTCCGCAGCCTGAGGGCGAAGATGACGGCGAACGCCACGAGGACTCCGATGGTCGGAAGCATAGGCTGGACACGCGCTCCTCAACCTTACAGGAGCGGCATATAAATAGTTTTCAAGCCGCTTCGTCAGCGGGAGCCCTGGGCCTTCCTGAAGCTCTCGCCCCTCAACTTCCCGACGGTGACGGGGAAGCGGTCCAGCTCTATGTGGGGGAGGAAGAGGGCCCTCGCGTACTCCCTCCCGAAGCCCGGGTGAGAGGCCAGCTCGACGTACTTGACCTTCCCCCGGAGTTGCTCGGCCTCCATCCTCGCCTCCATGGACAGGAGGGCCATCCGAGCCCCCGTGCCTGCCGAGTTGCCCACCTGCCTTATCCTCCCCAGCGGGAACTCAGGGAACATCCCTATCGTCCGGGCGCTCCCGGGGTCGAGGTAGCTGCCGAAGGCCCCCGCCAGGTAGACCGTATCGACGGAGTCGACGCTCAGCCCCAGAGTGTCCATCAGTATCGAGGCGCCTGAGTACATCGCGGCCTTCGCCTTGAGGAGTTCCATCACGTCGCCCTGGGTGATCACTATGTCCCTGCCTGTCGCCGATTCCCCTGTCTCGGTGATGACGAACTCCATTCCTCCGTGCCCCGCCCTGATGCGGGGACTCCCAAGATCCCTGCCTATCCTCCCGGCGCTGTCCACGATCCCCGTCCTCAGCATCTCCGCGAGGGCGTCGACGATCCCTGACCCGCATATCCCCAGGGGCTCCGCATCGTCGATGGTCTGGTACTCCGCCTCCAGGGTTTCTCTATCTATCCAGAGCCTCTCGATGGCCCCGCTCGCGGCCCTCATGCCGTGAACGATGTGGGCTCCCTCGAAGGCGGGACCTGAGGCGCAGGAGCAGGCCGCTAGGCCCTCCCCGTTCCCGACGACTATCTCGGTGTTCGTCCCCACGTCGATGAGGAAGCTCACCTTCCGGGACTTGTGGACGCCCGTCGCGAGGATGCCGGCGATGCAGTCGGAGCCGACGAAGCCTGCGATGACCGGGAGGGTGTGGACGTTCCCCCCGGCATTCATCTCGATACCTAAGGCCCCTGCGCCGGCGTCAATGGGCCTCGACACCACTGGGGCGTAGGGGGACCTAGCGAGGGCCCCTGGCGGTATGCCCAAGAAGATGTGGTGCATCGCCGTGTTCCCAACGACCGTTGCCTCGTAGACCTCCTCGGCCCTGACGCCCGACCTCTCGCAGAGCCTGTCAAGCATCTCGTTGACGCCGTTGATGACGGCCCCGCGAAGCTCCTCCAGGCCGTCTCGCTCCTCGATTGTGCGCGTAATTCGGGAGATGACGTCGTCGCCGAAGGGGATCTGGGGGTTCATCGTCGACTCGGCGGCGAGGAGCACCCCGTCGCTGAGGTCGAGGAGGTAGGAGGCGAGCTTCGTCGTCCCCAGGTCTATCGCCACGCCGTAAATTCGTTCCTGGGTCTCGCCGGGCTCGACGTCGATGACTCGACCGCCGATGACAGTGGTGGTGATCGTCCAGCCTCCCTCCCTGAGAGCCGATGGTAGCCTCCTCGCGGACCCGAGCGACAGCTTCAGGCCGCTGTGCCCCTCGTCCGCGAGGGCCTTCAATGTCCTCTCCTCGTCCGACCTCGAATCCGAGATGGATGCGGCCTCCACTCTGACTGTTAGTTTGACCACGGCGGGGTCTAGGGGCACGTCTGTCTCCAGCCCCTCCGTCTGGAGCTTCTGCCTCCCCCTCCGGCTCTCCGGGGGAACCTCGACGACGACGTCACCTAGGACAGCGGTCGAGCAGGCCAGCCTGTGGCCATCGGAGAGCCTGCCGCTGTTGATGAGCGCCCTCTCCTCCTCGGTGACGGGGGAGACCGCGCCCTCTCCAGCGACGACCCTCACGACGCACATGCCGCACCGCCCCCTGCCACCGCAGACGGAGGAAATGTCGACCCCCAGCCGCCGGGCGGTCTCCAGGATGGTTGATTCACGAGGGGCCCTCCCTCGCCTCCCGTCCGGGTGGAAGGTGATCTCGACGTCGCTCACCGTTGTTCGCCCCTGAGAATTTAGTAAACTACTAAAAGACTATATCTGCTAAAGCTCTCACGCCTGCGTAGCAACTCGGTCAAACATTGACCCCTCGCCCAGAGCAGTGCGAATCGAATTCAGCAACTCGGCTCTCTCAACGGTCTAAACGACAATCACCGTCTTCTGCCATAATTGCGGCGTCGAGATCCATCTCGTCCTGAGCAGGACTCTTCTCGACATGGGATTATCTTAGCAGCGGGAGGAGAGACAAAATCCCTGAATTCTTTTAAGTCAATACTTCGTTCGGAGCGGGACCTCTCGCTCTCGAAGCCCATCTGAGTCAAGGCTTTTCTGCAGCTGGTACGCGTATAATGGATCCCGCATGCAGAGCAGGCATTCACCCCGCTGGAGCTACGGGCACACGGTGCTGCTCCTCTGCTGGATGGGCTGGATTGCGATCTACCTGGGGAGGTCTGTCCTAGCTCCCCTACTGCCAGTGCTCTCGGTGGAGCTGGGGCTCACCCACGCCCAGGCGGGGCTCATCGAGTCTGCCTACCTCGTGGGCTACATCCTCGTGAAGATCCCTGCCGGCTTGGTGGCGAACAGGATCGGCATCAAGAGGACGCTCGTGATCGGGATGGTGGGATACGCCGCCTCCACGGCCCTCAACTTCTTCGCCGCCGGCTTCATCCACTTGCTCGCCTTCAGGTTCCTCCTGGGCGTCTTCCAGGGAGTCCACCTGCCCCTGGCTAACACCCTCCTCTCCGAGCGCTTCGGGGAGAGGCAGGGGAGGGCGATAGGCTTCCACGAGTCGGGGCCCAACGTAGGCAACTCCATCGCCTTCCCCCTGGCGGTCACCATAGCCTCCTCCCTCGGCTGGAGGTACGCCTTCCTCCTCCTCTCGCTCCCCGCCTTCGCCCTGGCCGTCGTGACCACTGCCGTATTGAGGGACGACAGGAGGCTCAATGGAGGCGAGAAGGAGGAGAACCCCGGGGACAGCGGTGAGGGCCTGGGGGCCTTCGCCGCCGTGCTGGTGCCCCTCGCCCTCGCCCACGCGGTCTACAACCTCTGCCTCCGGGCTCTCCTCACCTTCGCCCCCTCCTACCTCGTCGAGTTCAGAGGGATGGGCCTGGCCGCTGCGGGTTTCGTCGCCACCATCATGCCCGCCGCCGGGTTCGTTGCGAAGGTGTCCAGCGGCTTCATCGCGGAGAGGCTCGGCAGGAGGAACGCGATATGCGCCGCCACCTGCCTGAGCGGCGTCTTCATCTTCGCCCTAACCCGGGTTCCGGGCAGCCTCGCCCTGGGGCTCAACTTCATGGTCCTGGGGCTCTCCCTCTACTCCTTCTCGCCGACGATCTACGCCTCCGTGACCTCCTCCCTCCCGTCGAGACTGAAGTCCATCGGGCTCGGGGCGGTCACGATGGCGGGGAACACCGTGGGGGCCCTCTCGACCTTCATCATAGGCTTCCTGATCGACGCCTACGGCTACCCGACGGCGCTTACGGTGATCTCGGCGACGACCCTGGTGGCCACTGTGATGATCTACGCCATGATGGGAGAAACGTAAGATAAAATTGAGAGAGAAAGGGGAGCCCTGTCGCCCCTCGGGCCGTCTAGGCCAGGAGCTTGTCGAGCCTCTTCTGGAGCTCTTCCTTGGGCAGGGCGCCCACCGACTTGTCGACGAGCTTGCCGTCCCTGAAGTAGAGGAGGGTGGGTATGCTCATTATCCCATACTTCATGGGGATGGCCCTGTTCTCGTCGACGTTGAGCTTGCCGAAGGCGACGCCTCCGTTCTCATTAGCCAGCTCGTCAATCACGGGGCTCAGGAACCTGCAGGGGAAGCACCAAGCCGCCCAGCAGTCCACGACCGCGACGCGGTTGTTACCGATGAACTCTCCGAAGGTCTCGTCGGTTAACTTCTCCACCATTCGAATCGTCAACTGTCTGTGGGCGGGGAAATATAAAGGTATTTAAAGATGTTCAACATCTTTGAACATGATATGTCGCTGAAGGAGCTCCAGTCCCTCATAACAGCGCCCACGCTGACGGCCGACGCCATAATGAGGTGCACCCTCGGCGTCAGGACGACGGAGATGCAGGCCTACTGCGCCCTCGTCACCGGCGGCCCCGGGGACACCCAGGAGGTGGCCGACAGGATAGGGAAGAGCAGGCCCACGGCCCAGCGCCTACTCCAGGGCCTCGTCGAGAAGGGCCTCGCGGTCCGGCAGGAGCGCCTCATCGGCCTAGGAGGCTACAGGTACGTCTACAGCGCCGTCGACCCCGAGAGGATGAAGGCAGCCGTCAGGGAGAACCTGGAGAGGTGGTACGAGAGGATGCTGGAGGAGGTCGACAGGCTCCCCGACAAGATAGGGGAGCTAGGGCAGAGCTGCCTCGACAGGTTAGGTCAGCAGCGAGTCAGGTAGCGGTCGATCTCCCAGGGAGTTATCCTCGGCCTGCTCGCCGCCCAGTCGAGGCCCGTGTAGGAGACGTAGTCCTCGAACTCCCTCGTCTTTATCTCCACGAGGTTCTTGGAGATGTATCCCCCCAGGGCGCCCGAGACCGTCTCGTCGGCTGAGAAGGCCTCCACGGCCTCCCCCAGGTGCTCGGGCAGGGTCCCAACGCCCAGCCTCTCCTTCTCGGAGCGGGAGAGGTGGTAGACGTTCTCCTTGAAGGGCTCCGTGGGCTCCGTCCTCCTCCTCACGCCGTCCATGCCCGCCCTGAGCATCGCCACCGCCGCCAGGTAGGGGTTGCAGGAGGGGTCCGGGTGGCGGTACTCGATCCGGGTCGTCTTATCGAGCCCCTCTGGGTACTGGGGCACCCTGATGAGGGCGGAGCGGTTGGCGAAGCCCCAGGAGATGTAGACGGGGGCCTCGTAGTGGGGCACCAGCCTCTTGTAGGAGTTGACCAGGGGTGCCACGACGAGGGACATCCCCCGGGCGTGGTTCAGAACGCCGCCGATGTAGTGTGTGGCCATCTCGGAGATGCCCTCGTACCCTCCGGAGCCCGTGAAGGCGTTATTCCCCGTGTCGAGTTCTATGATGCTCTGGTGGACGTGGCAGCCGCTCCCGTTGATCCCCCAGAAAGGTTTGGGCATGAACGTGGCGAGTCTTCCGTGCTTCTGGGCGATGGTCTTCACGGCGAGCTTGTAGAGCAGGACGTTGTCGGCGGTCTTCAGCGCGTCTGAGTAGCGGAAGTTGATCTCCTGCTGGCCCATGGCCACCTCGTGGTGGACCTTGTCCAGCTGGAAGCCGGCGGCCTCG
>Ga0209427_10000536_pt1 | contig 40645 bp, 32 predicted proteins | sample DeeMarSWOR136_30_FD_187465 | JGI IMG/M metagenome (GOLD analysis project Ga0209427, IMG submission 187465) | Marine sediment microbial communities from White Oak River estuary, North Carolina - WOR-1-36_30 (SPAdes) (version 2) | ecosystem: Environmental > Aquatic > Marine > Intertidal zone >...
TCGCCTTCGTTTACAACTGTAACATCGATGGGGTCGATGTCTCCTTGGTAAACCCAGTCATATATGGAATGGACGTAGGTGACAGCTACGTCGTGAACAGGTTCTACTGTAATCTTCTTAATGGTGATATCAACAGCCACATCATCAACGTGGCACCAAATGCCTCCGTCTGGGCCTAGTAGCTCGAGAATGTCACAATAACTGAGGACGCCGTTACAATTGTCCCACCAATCCTCGATAGTAAGGGGATAGCTAAATCGATCAGTTGGGCAGACTACTTCCCAATCAGTGTATAGCGGGTGTGTCTTCGGATAGTACATCAACTCCCATCCGTAGTATATAGCATCAAGGTATTCTATGAATATTCGCTCATATGGCACAAATGGAGGAGTGCCCCAAACGTCTTCTATTGTGAGGTTGAGAGTAAGCGTTACCGCCTCTACATGATACTCGTCGGTCAAGCCAGTGGGCAAAAGCGCCAAAGTAATGTTATCGCAAGGATTAAGCAATCCATCACCGTTGTCTTCCCAATCTAACGTTTCATAATCGTTGATGCAGCAGTCTGGGTAAAGCTCATGCCAGATTATGCCAGTAGGATTATCGATTTTCTCGTTGAGAATTATGTCTATTGATAGTTCCTCAACGTGCCACCAGCCATAGTAGAAATCTACATTCAAATCGTATAGCTCAATGTAATCGCAGGAGTCAAGTACTCCGTTACAATTGTCTATCCAGTTAGTGATGTTCATAGACGAACTATAGAAGGGGTAGACTTCATGCCAAGTAGAGTTTATCACTGTGGTTTTAATATCGTACATGGTTTCGAAGGGACCCTTGTACTCAATGTACATCTCTTGCGCCGGATCCGTTTCATTTGTTATACGCATTGTGAATGTGACTCTGTCAACATAGTACCATTTCTTCTCCTCAGATGTATAGTTCCACATGTCAATCTGGTCGCCAGGGCTAAGCCTGCCGGGGAAAGGGTCTTCGATTGGTTCTTCCCAGCTGGTAGTAACGTGCCAGTTGCAGAAGGCTGGGTAAAGCTCGTGCCATTCAATGTCAATTGGATTCATGACCTTCTCGTTTAGAATTAGGTCAGTAGCATACTCTTCGACGTGCCAATATTCTCCTGGCCAAGGATCAAACATAATATAGTCGCAGAAATCGAGGTAGCCATTGCCATTGTCAATCCAATCTCCGATGTGATACGGATTACCTGGTCCAAACACTCCATGATAAACGGGCCACACTTCATGCCACCAAGTGCAGATAGGCATGGGAATAACTGGGTATAACGGATCCAGAGGCGGGTTCCATCTTTCATCTTTGTACTCGACATAAATGAGTTCTCCTGTTACTTCGTGCATAAGGAGTAGTGTTACAGTCACTCTATCCACATGGTACCAACGTACCTCCTCTGTAACATCATTTGTCAAGTCAATTTGGTCAGAAGGGCTAAGAATTTCGTCACCATTGTCTTCCCAACTTGTGAAAGTCCAAGTCTCGCAGTAGTCTGGATATAGTTCGTGCCATGGAGTTAGCCATGGGTCATATGGATTCCAATCGATTCCCATTGCACCTATCATCGAGTGCATGTGAACTGGCGTAAGAGGAGGCCCATGCATGTGAATAGGCGTTAGAGAAGGACCGTGAAGGTAGAGAAGGTCGTCTGTAGGCAGCGCACTTATGGGAACATTCAAGCTAACTAACAGCGAAGAAGTCATAAGCAAAAACACAGCAAACAGCGTAGCAACTTTCTTTTTGATGATATTTGGCATCTTCTCGTTTCTCCATTAGCTTTTTAGCATTTACTACTATACAATGCTGACTTAAAAAAACTATGGAACAAAATTCTATTTCATGCCCTAAAAGCACAAAAACGCCTAATATTTGAGGTATCGTCAAAAATCGGCGAAAAACGACTTGCTTGGCTATATTTTCTCCCAATCCCTCACAGCAATATACTTTAGAACAGACAAAAACCATTAAAAGCCACGACAAATAGACAACTAACAAAAGGAGCAAAACTCCATTGCCTTACGCTAGCGTTTTCAAAGACGAAGCAAAACTCGACATCAATTACACTCCTTCAAAACTTCAGCACCGCGACTCCCAAATGAAACTTCTCAACCAATATTTTCGTCATGCCACAGAAACGCCTGGAAAAATGACGCAACGAGTTATCATAATTGGTAAAGTTGGAACCGGCAAAACTGTGTTGGCTCAACACTTAGGACGAAACATAATGCGCGAAGCCCATAAACGCAACATCAATCTTCACTATATACATGTTAACTGCCGCCAGAAGAAGGGCAGCTTCTTCCTAATATTGCAGCAAATAGTAACGCAATTCCATCCAACCTTTCCGAAACGAGGCTACTCAGCTGAAGAACTGCTCCAAGTTTTAATGCAGATACTTGACGAACAAAATATTTACCTCATCGTCACCTTAGACGAGCTAGAACTTCTAATTCAAAATGAAGGTTCTGATCCGCTCTACAAACTGAGTCGCATAGAAGAAGACCGTTCCAAGGCATTCAGACGGTTTTCACTCATATGTATCCTCAGAGAGCTGAGCTGGCTTGACAAACTTGATGAAAGCACAAGAAGTACTCTTCAAAGCAACATAATCCAACTAGATGCCTACACTCAAATGCAACTACAAGACATTCTTAACGACCGTGTGGCCCTAGCCTTCAAGCAAGGAACCATCTCTTCAGAGACCATAACTCTCGCAGCCGAATTAGGTGAAGAGGAGGGAGGAAACGCACGTTATGCCATAGAACTTTTGTGGAGGGCAGGGAAATATGCAGACACTGAGGAAGCTAAGGAAGTTTTACCCGAACATGTAAGAAAGGCTGCTGGGAATGTTTATGCTGGAATACGAAGAGACGAAATTACTGCCTTAGATTTTCACACAAAATTGTTTCTACTCGGCATTGCACGACGTTTTCAACAGACAGGAGGGGTTCATCTTTCTATGGGTGAAGCTGAAGAGGCTTACGCAATTGCGTGCGAGGAATTTGACGAGAAACCGAGAGGGCATACTCAACTTTGGAAGTATACCCAAGAGCTTTCAAGCTTCGGTGTAATCAAAGCAGAGCTTTCAGCTGGCGGTCAACGAGGCAAGACCACTTTGATAGGATTGCCTCGTATTGCAGCGGTAGATTTGGAGAAAGAGTTAAACAAAGCTTTGCAGCATGCTAAACGGAGATATGCACAATGAAGGTTGAAGACGTTTTCTCGTCCAAAGGCAAGGTGAGAATTATGCGCATTCTTTCCGAAATAGGAGAGCTGAATATTTCTGACATTGCAAGGCGAGCAAGACTAAACTATACAACGACTAATGAGCATCTTCAGATGTTAGAAAAAGCAGGTTTGATAAAGCACAAGTCTTTTGGGCGCATCAGAATCTACCGTTTCAATGAGGAAAGTGCAAAGGCAAAGGCAGTAAAAGATTTGATGGAAGTTTGGGAACAAGAAGATAATGGTGCGTACCCCGAGAGGGTGTAATGATTATGAGCATGGTGGACGTAAGCAAGAAACCGGAAGTTTTTCGTGAGGCAACGGCAAGAGGCGTTATTAAGTTAAAAACTAAAACCATACAATTAATCAAAGAAGAAAAGATTGAAAAAGGCGATGTTTTCAGCTTAGCAAAGATTTCAGGTATTTTAGCAGCCAAGAAAACGAGTGAACTTGTTCCTCTATGCCATTCTCTACCTCTATCTAACGTAGATGTCAAAATTGCAGTAGTTGATGAATCAAGCGTTGCCGTGGAAGCAACAGTTAAAGCCTTTGCCAAGACAGGTGTGGAAATGGAAGCTCTGGTAGCCATTTCTGCCGCGCTCTTGACCGTTTGGGATATGACTAAGCAGTATGAAAAGAATCACAAAGGTCAGTATCCCACTACTCTCATTGGCGACATTAGAGTTTTGCGTAAGGTGAAAAAGGAGTGAGTGAGTCTTCACTAAGGCACAAGGCTGAAGCGCCAGCCATGATTAATTTCGCCCTTATCATGTGTAGCACCTCACGCTTCACACGCTCAAAAGAGGGAAAGCGAGTGAATGATCCCTCAGGAGACTTAATTGTTCAAAGTCTTGAAAAAGCAAGCCACAAAATAGTTTCTCGAATGTTGGTGTCAGATGACGAAAAAATGATTAGAAATGTTGTAAAAGAGACTTTGAAGAATGTAAATGTGGACGCTGTTGTTGTCTGTGGCGGTACTGGAATTGCACCTAAGGACATTACGATTGAAACTGTCACTCCTATGTTAGGTAAGATTTTGCCCGGTTTCGGTGAAATATTTCGTAAACTAAGCTATGATAATATGGGTTCTGCGGCCATTATGAGCCGAGCATTAGCTGGAATTGCAGAGGACAAAGCAGTCTTCTGTATTCCAGGAAGTGTAGATGCGGTGAAGCTCTGTCTCGACAAACTTATATTGCCCGAAACGGCTCACATCGTAAAGCACGCTCGGGAAAAGTCATGATTAAGGACAACTTCGGTCGTCCCGTTCTGAATCTACGAATCTCGGTTACTCAACGGTGTAATCTACATTGTCCCTACTGCCACCGAGAAGGTCAGGAGAGGGCCCCAGATGATTCTGTTGTAGAAATGACCGCTGCGGAAATTGTCCGCTTAGTGAAGATAGCCATTAGCTTAGGCATACAGAGAATCAAGTTGACAGGCGGAGAACCTTTGCTGCGAAAGGACATTTTAGACATTGTGGAAGGCATTGCAGGGCTAAAGGATTTGAAGGATTTGTCAATGACTACTAATGGGACTCACTTGATGCCTTTGGCAAAGGATTTACGAACTCATGGTTTAATGAGAGTCAACGTTAGTTTGCCCTCTCTGAAAGATGACGTTTACAGAAAGCTGATGGGTAATAGTTTAGCAGACGTTCTTAAGGGAATTGATGCCGCGGTCAAGGTTAGCTTTGATCCCGTTAAAATTAACATGTTGGTTTTAACAGGCGTGAACGAAAATGAAATTTCTGCAATGATCCAGTTCGCTAAAAAGAGTGGAGCACTGCTGCAGCTAATAGAGTTAGAGCCTGTTAACCTCAGCAAAAAGTATTATGAACGTTACCATTATGCATTGGACAAAGTTGAAGATAATTTGGCGAGAAAGGCTCTACATGTAAAGACTAGACCTTTCATGCAAAACAGGCGCATATACTATCTGCCAGAAGGGAGAGTGGAAGTGATTCGCCCGATAGAGAACACTGAATTTTGCGCTCACTGTACCAGATTAAGGGTCACTAGTGATGGAAAGCTGAAGCCTTGCTTGATGGTGAACACAAACTTAGTAGATGTTTTAACTCCTATGAGAAATGGGGCGACTGATGAAGAATTAATAGGAATTTTTAGGGGAACTTGTCAGAGAAGAGAACCGTATTATAAGCAACCCGCCTTTCAAATGGTAGACTGAAAATAAAAAGAGAAGGGATTTTGGAAACTACTGAGACGTTTGTGTTGACGGAGGTTTCTTGGACCTTGTCATGTAAATTATAGCAATGGTGACGATGACCAAGATTAGGGTGGCAACGCCTGCACCCAAGAGTTCTATAGTCATCAGGTCAAGTTTCATGTTTAAGTTATCTATAGTGGCGTTGAGGTCTGCTATTTGGCTTGTTAAATCGTCAACTTTATTGTTCAACTGCTGTTCTAAGTCGTCGATTGCCTGATTAGCCTCGGCAATTTGCTGGTAATTTGGATCCTCCGTATAATTTATGTTAACCGTAACAATAGCCATAACTTCTTCTGACCACATGTTGTCGTTGTCTTTAACACTGAAGTAAATATTGTGTGTTCCATTGCTGAGGGTTGTGATGTCAAATGAGGCTGTGGTTCCGATTATTGTGTCAGCAATTGAAGAGCGCCACTTGTAAGCTACTACAGAACCGTCAGAATCTGAACCGTGACCTTTGAATGAAACTGTTTCGCCCTCTGTTGAAGGATTGGGCGTTATAGAATCAATGTAAGCTATTGGAGGAACATTTTCTGGCAGCACAATTGACGCCTCTTGATTAGTGTCGATGTATCCATAGTAGGCTCCGCCTATAGCATAAATTCTGCCGTTGCTACTGAGAGCCGCACCCAACTCCTTTCTTGGAGTGGGCATGGCTGATTCCCACCAAGTAGGTGTAGTCCACGTGTTTGTCTTTGGGTCGTAGATTTCTACGGTGTTAAAGAAAGGCGCGTTATTGTTTCCATAGCTTGTTCCTCCACCTATCACATAAATCTTCTCGTCGGGTCCTAAGACTACGCCGAACTCTAGCTTTGCTGATGGCATTGGAGCTTTTTTTGTCCATGTGTTAGTTGAAGGATTGTAGGCCTCCACTGTGGATAGCGCCGTGCCATTGTATCCGCCCATAGTGTAGATTAGACCGTCTGGACCTTTGACTAGCCCTAGTTCATTTCTTCCAGTGGGCATATCGGTTCCATTCGTCCATGAATCTGTTGAAGGATCGTAAATTTGGGTTATATTGCTGTAATGATATGCTCCCGCTGATTCTCCGCCAATAACGTAAATCTTGCCGTTGTTGCCGGTGGCAGCACCTGCCATCCACGTGCTGATCGGAATTGAAGTTTTTATAGACCATGTGTTTGAGGTGGTGTTGTAAGCTTGAACAGTACTTATAGTTCCGCTAATCACGTAGATTATTCCGTCTGGTCCCTTGGCAAAAGCGGCTCCTCTTGTGGGTTGAAGCATTGATGCTTTTGTGGCCCATGTATCTGTCATAGGATTGTAGGCTTCAACAGTGGATAAGACGCTAGAACCATCGTATCCGCCCATAACATAGATTAATCCATTGTCGCCTGCTACAACTGCGGCTTGTCCTCTGGGAGTTGGCATCGCAGTTTTGGTTCTCCAAGCAGGAGAAGGCATATCTGCTGCAAATCCAAGCTTTGTTTGAGCTAGACTGAGTGTCAAAAGGCTTACTGCTACACAGATACAAACAACTGTAACTTTCAATCTCAAATTTTCTGTCTCCTATCCTAAATGAGCAAACGCATATCTACCCATCTCTTTATAAGACTTTGCACTTCATAGCATAAACTATATTGCTATGTAACAAGAGCTGCAGTTTCATAGACCCTTGGAATTCAATTAATTCATGACTTTCAGTATTGCTTTTGCCTGTCTTTTGCCACCGGCAATGTAGTTGACTTCTTCTTCGTCAAAGCACAACCACTTTGTCAAGCCCGCTGCCATTTGCAGGTTACTTTCAAAGATGACTTTCATGTAAGGTAAAACATCTTTTTGCGCTTGCGCCACAGAAACGTGCATCCTTCGTTTTATCTTCTTCCCTATCTCAGCTTTCATTCCTCTTTCTGCTCGGCTAGTTGATAAGGTTTTTATTCGTTGGGGAAAACGAAATGGCACCCATCCAGAAGGTTTCGATTTGTCTCGCGCCATGGCTACACCTGCAGTCATGAAGTCAATTGCGTACCGCATAAGTTTCCAATTATTTGTTTTCCTAATTCTTGCTCTGTACAGGTCGGCTGTTGCCAATGCTTCCATAGCCTTTGCTAACTCGGATGGAACATTGAAGTGGTGAGGTGTATTTTCGTAAATCCATTCGAAAAGCATGTCTAAATCAACATCAGCCAAGTCTACCGCCTGCTTGGCAGTCTCACATGTTTTTCCATATAAAACTAGACGCATTACACTGAAAATCACGTCTTTGCGATCTCTATAGGCAAGCCAGGAAACATCATCGTATGTGAGCTTTTTCTTTCCCTGTGCTAACGCCTGCAAATCATTTACAGCCGACCGCACATCGCCTTCACTGCGTTGGGCAATAAACTTCAAAGCTTCTTCCTCTGCAAAAATGTCTTCTTCGGCGCAAATTCTCGCTAAATGTTTCAGAACTTGGCTTGCTGGAGGCTTTTTAAACTCGATTATCAAATATTTTTTCTTGTCTCGAAACGACACAAACTTCTTGTCCCAAAAATCATTGGCAATTAAAATGATGGGACACCGTGTGTTCTTTATTATTTTAGTTATGGCGGGAATTGCACCTCTGTCTACGTTTCCATATACTCCGTCCATTTCGTCTAAGAGAATTATGCGTTTTTTCCCGAAGAACCCTCTGTATTGGGAGGCTAAGCCAGCAAATTGGCTTATTTTTTCTTGGGTACGGTAGTCGCTTGCGTTTTTCTCAATAAGCTCCATGACGAGTTTTCTGGCTAAAGCTTCGAGAGCCACTGTCTTGCCGACTCCGGGTGGGCCATGGAGGAACGCAGCTTGCTGTCTGGGAATCCCTCTCTCCCAAGACCGTAACCACTTTTCAAGAGTGCTAATTGCTTCGCTGTTTCCCACAACTTCAGCAACAGTTTTGGGCTTATGCTTTGTAGTCCACGCAGTATACACCAGAGACTAGCCACCTTTCAACTCATAACCAGCTTCAGCAAGTCTTGCTAACAATGCACTCAATTGCACCTCTTCGTCTGCACCTTCTGCAAGGCGGAAATCCACATCGCCCACTATTTCTGCAAGTTTAACTTTCCAGTTTTCAGGTATATCAAGACGGAAGAGCTCTCCATGAATCTGTTTTATTATGTCGCTTCCCGCTACACCGTATTTTAGAATCATTTCACGCAGTCTTTTACGTGCTTCGATAAAGTTGCTGTCCATAGCGATTTTTATCATGGCGTGAACGTCGGCAGGGTTTGCTCGTCCAACTACCGAATAGACTATTTCTGAGGTTATAGGTTTTCCGAGGGAGGCGGCTGCCTGTAACGAGTTGATTGATCTTCGTAAATCACCGCCGCACACAACGTAAATGGCGTCTAATCCGTCTTTTGCCAAGTCTACTTTTTCGTTTTCAGCTATGTATTTAAGATGCACATCCTGTTCTTCTCGGGGCAGATAGGTGAAACGGAAGGGGGCGCAGCGGCTCTGAATTGGCTCGATGATTTTTCCGCTGTAATTAGCTATTAGAATGAACCTGCAAGTTTCTGTATATCTCTCCATGGTTCGCCGCAAAGCCTGCTGGGCGTCGCCTGTCATGTTATCTGCTTCGTCTAGGATTAAAATTTTGAAAGGAATTTCCCCAAGCGTTCTTATACGAGCAAAAGTCTTTACGGTTTCACGAACGACATTTATGCCACGTTCATCGCTGGCATTTAGCTCCATCAAATTTTCCCTATAAACTTCACCATACAAGTCATGAGCCAGACATAGAGCTGCGGTTGTTTTTCCAGTTCCCGGTGGACCAGCAAAAATACAGTGGGGAACATTACGCGACTTTGCGAAGCTTTCGAGCCGCTCTACTATGTCTTTCTGATTTACCATTTGGCTTAAGGATTTTGGCCGATATTTTTCCGCCCACATTTCAAAACTCATCATACATCTCCTACACTATAGACCGTTAATTGGCATTGAGATAGATGACTAATCCCTTTTAAAGGAATTGCCATTTTCCATGCACACAACTTTCAAATTCAACCATCCCACTTTTACATAGATGCTCCAATGACAAACCAAAAAACGCTGAACCGCAACGTTATAATTCAAACACTTGCTGACGCCTTAGAACCACTTGATTATGTCTATGCTCTTTGGGAAGGAGGCGCAGCAGCCTACAATCGAATAGACGAATGGTCCGACATCGATCTTTATATGGTTGTAGATAGTGGAAAGGTCGATGATGCATTCTCTGTTACCGAAAGTGCTTTACAAAAGCTGTCTCTTATCAAGCAGAAATATGAGGTCCCTCATCCTGAATCGTCAGGTATTTCCCAAGCGTTTTATAGATTGAAAGACGCAGGTGAGTACCTTATCATCGACCTTGCAATATTGACACTTAACAGTCGGGAAAAGTTCCTGGAACCTGAAATACATGGCAAGGCCATATTTTACTTCAACAAATCTAGTAGAGTGCAACCTCCATCATTGGACAGGAATGCATTTGCTGAAAAACTACGCGAAAGGTCGGAAAAATTACGAGCAAGGTTCGACATGTTCAACAATTTCATCCAAAAGGAAATCAACAGAGGCAATTGCCTCGAAGCTATCGACCTCTACCATAATCTTACGTTGGCTACGTTAGTTGAAGTTTTGCGCATGAAATACAACCCTGCACACTTCGACTTCAAAATGCGTTACATACACTATGAACTGCCCTCTGAGATGGTTGAGAGGCTTAAGCGTCTTTACTTCGTCAAAGATGAGAAGGAGCTTCAAGAAAAATATCGTGAAGCAGTTGAGTGGTTCAGTGAGATAAGGTCAGATATTATTTCAAAGAGATAAGTCGGTTTGTAGAAATGTTGTAACGTCTGAGCTAGGAGTGTCGTTGCATGGGCTAGATGAATACTCAACTGTTTTTCACGATGAATTGTCAAAGATTAGCAGCCTAAGACAAGAATCCTAGTATTTTATGGCTTCAGCTACTCTTCATACCCCGAGAAGTGTAGCGGTGGTCCACATACTGGCCTCCTCACTCATCGTTTGTACATGTTGTTGTAAGGATTTACCAGTATCGTTTAGCAAGAAAACAACCGTTAAGTATTAATCATTGAACTCCTACAATTGATTCTTCTCTTCAAAAGGAGTTCGAGAAATTGATAAGAGGTATTTATTCATGGATTCAAGAAAGGGTATAATTGAAGAGTTTGATTATTTAGAAAGGATACTATTGCATTTTGATGAAGGAATTCGAATTATAAACGAAGAAGAAGGTCCTGTTGAGGAGGGAATAGTTGATTTTTTAAGAAACCCATCGGTAAGACTAAGCGTGCAGTTTCCTGTAATTATGGATAATGACTCAATTAAAATTTTCAAAGGTTACAGAGTGCAACATTACAAGTTGTATGAACCTACTAAAGGTGGTATAAGATATAGCCCTGACGTGACTTTGGACGTGATAACTGCCCTTTCTATGGACATGACATTGAAGTGTAGAGTTGCCGATTTACCCTTTGGCGGTGCAAAAGGCGGCGTTATCTGCGATCCCAAAAAACTGTCGCCTAAAGAACTCGAGCGTGTGACTAGAAGATACACTTACGAAATAATGCCAATTATAGGCCCTGATACAGACGTCCCTGCACCAGACATAGGAACAAGTTCTAGGGAAATGGGAATAATATATGACACTTACAAAATGCTCAACCCGAAAGCTCCTTATGCGTCTGCTGTTGTTACTGGTAAACCATTGAGTTTAGGTGGCTCTAAAGGAAGAAAAGAGGCAACTGCACAAGGCGGTGCCTACGTACTGGAGGAGGCTGTGAGACAAAGACATATAAAAGGATTATCTTCATTAAAGGATGCTTCTGTGATTGTCCAAGGTTTTGGTAATGTTGGATTCCACATATCAAACATTCTACAAATGGATTACGGGTCTAAAATCGTGGGAATAAGTGATTCCAAAGGAGGCATTTATAATCCCAAGGGTCTAGACGCAAGGAAGGTTCTGAAATACAAGAATGATGAAGAAAATGAAAGAAGATCGGTAATTGGCTATGAAGGGTTAATGAGCTTACCTACTAATGAATTTTTGACAAAGGATTGTGATGTCTTGGTTCCATCCGCTAAAGAAACAGAAATTACTGGTTCGATTGCAAACGATGTAAGAGCCAAGGTTGTTCTCGAGCTTGCAAACGGGCCAACTACTAATCGTGCGGATGCAATTTTAGAAGAAAAAGAGATTTGTTTGCTCCCAGACATCCTAGCCAATACTGGCGGAGTCACAGTAAGCTATTTTGAGTGGCTCCAAAACAAAGAAGGCAATACTTGGGAATTAGAGACAATCAACGATAAACTTAGACACAGAATGGCCAACGCATACAATGATGTTAAATCGACCGCCAATCTTCATGGTGTCACTAATAGAGAAGCAGCTTGTGTATTAGCTTTATCCAGAGCATTGCAAATCATCAAAGATCGGGGAATTTTCCCCTAAGTTTCATAAATTAATTAATCGGCGCTTGCCTGCAAAATTTTTAATCCCAAGTATTTCATTTTTTTGACTATACATTTTATATTCCTCAAAGCCATTCTCTCTAGAGGCACTCAAAAAGAGGGAAAGGAGTTGTTTATACATCAGAACATTTCAGTTCAAACCACAGATTTCATGTTTGAAAACAAACCTGTTAAAGTCATCGCAAACCGCAATGAAGAGAGAATCGAATTAGCAGGTTTGAAAGTTGGACCTTTCGAAGAGGGAAGGGAATATGAAGTTCGGTTTTGGATTGCACAAGAACTTGAAAGTGAAGGGATTGTTCGTTTTCGAGAAGAAGATATGCTCGATGTTGTTAAGTTGCACAAGATACATTGGAAAGAAAGGGTGCAACCTACAAACAAAGTTTCTTCTCTTCCAGAGGAGTTTTTTCCAAGATTGAGACGCTACCTTTCCTATCTTCAAAAAGCTTCCAATAATAATTCGGAGAAATTAAAAAATCACGAAAAATCCATGAGAATTTCACGTGACATCGTTAATTGTAGGGTGAAAAAGATTGTTTCTCTCGCTTCATCCCCTCCTCTCACTGCCCAAGCACTCCAAAACCTAACACCTGAGGAAAGAACTCTTTATCATTGCCTTCAGGGAATCATTAATGACTGGAGAGCCAATATTTTGAGTTTAGGCGGTGGCGAAACGTGACAGAAGAAGTTGAAGTTGACCCTCAGCAACGTTTTGAAGATTTCTTTAAACAAGACAAATACCGTGAAAGAATATCACAAATGGCAATTACCAATAATAAGTCCTTTATTGTAGATTTTGAAGACTTAATGGTCTTTGATATGACGCTGGCAGAAAATCTGAAGGAAAAGCCAGACGAATATTTTGCACACATAAATAGAGCCGCTTATTCGCAGCTGGAAATTGAAGATAGTGAATATGCCTCAAAAATAGAGGACGTTACAGTTCGTCTCAGAACCCTACCTGAATCCACGCATTTACGTATGCTAGGGGCTGCTAACATAGGCAAACTGGTGATGGTTGAGGGCATAATAGTGAGAGCCACCCCTGTACAGCCTCAGGTAATGCGAGCAGCCTTCAAATGCAAAAGATGTGGTGAAACTGCCTATCTGGACCAGACCGAGCCTTTTCTCAAGGCACCTCTAAAATGCGAAGTTCCTCACTGCCAAAGCAAAGGACCCTTCGAATTCGTCCAAGAGGGCTCCACCTTTATAGACTACCAGTCTATCCGCATCCAAGAGCGCCCTGAAGACCTGCCTCCAGGCCAATTACCTCGCACTTTAAACGTGAAACTCGTGAGCCGGGACCTAGTTGACAAAGCCAGACCAGGCGACCACATTGCAGTAACTGGCACGGTGCGTGCCGTAGCACCTTTCCTCCCGAAAGCTGGAAAGCTTCGCATTTTCCGTCTTCACCTCGACGCTAATTTCTTAGATGTAGAGAGCAAAGAACCAGAAACTGCTTTTGTATCACCTGAAGAAGAAAAACAAATTCTTGAACTTGCCCAAGACCCATGGATTCACAGGAACGTAATGCGTTCAATAGCTCCCTCCATCTATGGCTATGAAGCCATCAAAGAAGCCATAATGTACATCGTATTCGGCGGCGTTCCAAAACATTTGGCAGATATTTCAATCAGAGGCGAATTAAACATCCTCCTTGTTGGCGACCCGGGCACTGCTAAGTCGCAACTGCTCCAATATGTAGCCGCTATTGCGCCAAGAGGATTGTATACTTCTGGTCGAGGAACAACAGCAGCAGGATTGACAGCCGCCGTTTTGCGCGAACGAGGAGGAGGAATGACTCTTGAAGCGGGTGCACTCGTTTTGGCAGACAAAGGAGTTGCTTGCATTGATGAGATTGATAAAATGCGTCCAGAGGACAGAGTGGCAATTCACGAAGCCATGGAACAACACACCGTGTCTGTGGCTAAGGGTGGCATTGTAGCAACCCTCAATGCGAGAACAGCTATTCTCGCAGCTGCCAATCCTTCTCTAGGGAGATATGATGCCTACAAGACAGTGGCTGAAAACATTAACTTGCCAGTTACCATCCTCTCAAGATTTGACTTAATCTTCGTGCTAAAAGATGTCCCGCAGAAAGACTTGGACGAAAAGATGTCTACCCACATTTTAGAAATACACAAAAAAGGTACGGTGCCTCTAGAAACACCTATTCCTTCAGAACTGCTTCGAAAGTACATAAGTTATGCCAAAAACATGAAGCCAACGCTAACCGATGAAGCAATGCAGCGGCTTAAAGATTTCTATTTGGAAATGAGAGCAGTGACCGAGAAAATCGAGGGTTCACCAATAGCCATTACAGCCAGACAGCTGGAATCTCTGGTTAGGTTGGCAGAGGCAAGGGCGCGAATCGCTCTAAGAAAGGAAATCACTGTGGAAGATGCTGAGGCTGCCATCGTCATTATGAACAAATCTTTGGAGGAAGTAGGCATCGATATCTCAACTCACATGAGGGACATCGACATCATAATGGTCGGAAAACCGAAAAGCATGCAAGACAAGTTAAGGGTGATTCTCAACGAAATAGTGGAGCTGTCAAAGGACACAGGTATGGTGGAGAGAAAAGTTCTAGTGGACGAAGTTGCAGACAAGCATAAAATTGATGTGCCAGACATTCAAAGGCTCATTGGAAGGATGGTAAAAGACGGAACAATATATGAACCACGATCGGGCTTCTTAAAGAAGGTGTGACACAAGGTTTTAGGATTGAAAGTCGAAGAGCTGTCCATTCCAGAACAAGTGAAAGAGATTATCATAAAATCCGGAATATCGGAGCTTTACCCTCCGCAAGAGGAAGCTGTTCAAGCCGGGGCTTTGGAAGGCAAAGACCTTGTTTTGGCAAGTCCCACTGCTTCTGGGAAAACTCTAACAGCGGAGTTTTGCGCCCTCAAGCATATAGTGGAACGAGGTGGCAAGGTCTTGTATCTAACTCCTTTGAGGGCGTTGGCTAACGAAAAGTATCAAGAGTTCAGAAAGTACGGCAGCGTTAGGAAGGCTAAAGGAGGGCGTGTGCGCGTTGGCATTAGCACAGGCGATTTTGACAGTAGCGACCCGTGGCTTGAAAGATACGACATTATTATTTCTACTAATGAGAAAGCGGATTCGCTTTTGAGGCATAGGGCAAAGTGGATGGACGAGATTTCGCTAGTGGTTGCTGATGAGGTTCATTTGCTTAATGACTCTGAGCGGGGACCGACACTAGAGGTGGTGTTGGCTAGGCTGATGCAGATTAACCCCGAAATCCAGATTTTGGCTTTAAGCGCCACGATAAAGAATGTTGAGGAGTTGGGGGATTGGCTTAAGGCTCAGTACGTGACAACTGAGTGGAGACCTGTCAAGCTAAAGGAAGGGGTTCTTCTTCATCAGGAAATTCAGTTTAAAGACGGTGGAGCTGTGAAGATAGGTAAGTCTGCTGGGGATTCTGCCTTGAATTTGACATTGCACATTGTGAAATCGGGAGGGCAGGCGCTTATTTTTGCGTCGACGCGGAGGAATGCGGTTTCTTTGGCGAGGAAGGTGGCTGGGGAGTTGGAGAGTGTTTTGTCTAGGGCTACTCTGCGTTCTTTGAATTTGCTTGGAGAGCGGATACTTGCGATTGGTGAGCGGACGAGGGTTAGTGAACTTCTTGCCGACCTTGTTAAACGTGGGGCGGCTTTTCATCATGCAGGTTTGGGTGGTGGTCATCGGAAGTTGCTTGAGGATGCATTTCGAGATGGCAAGGTTAAGGTTTTGGCGGCTACGCCTACCCTAGCCTTTGGTGTAAACTTGCCGGCGAGAATGGTGGTTATCAGCGATTACAGGCGGTATGAAGTGGGGTATGGATATTATCCGATTACTGTTTTGGAGTATAAGCAGATGGCGGGGAGGGCTGGAAGGCCGAAGTATGATAAGGTTGGAGAGGCGATTCTTATTGCTAAGACCGATGATGAGCAGGATTATTTGATGGAAAGCTATGTGTTGGCTGAGCCTGAGCGTATTTGGTCCAAGTTGGCGGTAGAGCGGATTCTGCGTCCTCATGTTTTGTCGACTATCGCAGCGAAGTATGCGCAGACTGAACAGGGTGTTTATGATTTTTTTGGTAAAACATTTTACGCTTATCAGTATGATCCTAAGGCTATCAAGTTGGTTATTACAAAGATTTTGAAGTTCCTTTATGATGAGCAGATGATTGAGGTGGCTGGACGGGATGTTTTCGCGACAAAGTTTGGGGGGCGGGTTTCGGAGCTTTACATTGACCCTGTTTCAGCGGTTTTTATTCGTGATGCGTTGCAGGCTCGTGCACCAGTGATAAGCGATATTAGCTTTTTACATATGATTGCTCATACGCCTGACATGTTTCCAAGGTTGCGTCCTTATTCAAGTGAGATCGATGAACTTGGGTTGTTTGTGGATGAGCATAAGGACGAGTTTATGTTTGAGCCTCCGGGTGAGCTTGATGATAATATGGAGTTTGAAGAGTTTTTAGGCGAGACTAAGGTGGCGTGGGCGTTGCAGTCGTGGGTTGAGGAGGTTACTGAGGATCAGATGATTGAGCGTTTTAGGGTGCAACCTGGAGATCTATATAGGCTTGTTAATTCGGCGGAGTGGCTGCTTTATGCTTCTCGAGAGCTTGCGGGTTTGCTTAAGCAGAAGGATTTGGTGCCTAAGTTGAACGTGTTGAGGGAGCGTAGTGCTAAGGGTGTGAAGGTTGAGCTTTTGCCTCTTGTTCGTTTAGAAGGCATAGGTAGAGCACGTGCCCGCATCTTGTTTAATTCTGGGTTAAAGACAATAGAGGACCTTAAACATGCACAGGTGGATAGACTTACTGCGTTGCCTCTTATTGGGTCAAGGGTTGCTAAGAGGATTAAGGAGCAGGTTGGTGGGTTTGTGAAGTCGGAGCAGTGGAAGAAGCTGGGAAAAGAGGAAACACCAGAGCAAAAATCACTGACAGAATACCGCTAAATAAAAAACTTTTCTAATGAGGGTTCTGTTAAGTGCGCCTGCATTTTAGTAGTCTAAACGGGTAAATATAGAACTCGTCCCTTCTTCTTGTTTTTGCCTTTTCGTAACATCGGTCGCAGATTTATTCACTTCCTTTTCTTCTTTTCTGTTAATCATCTCTAGCCTTTTATTCTCAACGATATGATGATCCAACTAATGCAAGACCCACATGAAACCTAATTAGAAACCTAATAGGAAGGGTTAGATACAGCGCCAAAAACACAAAAAAAGAGGGCAACATCAATGGTCTTAGGAATAGTCTTCGCCATCGCAGTCCTTATCTCCGGAATAGCTCTCCTGACTTTCGCCAGCGACAAAGCAGTAGAACACTCAGTTCATTTTGCTTCTGCATTAGGGATTTCCTCTCTCATGATAGGTCTGATGCTGGTATCCATCGGTACAGACTTGCCCGAAATTGCCAACTCCATAGTCGCATGTTCAAGCGGAGAGGGAAATATCGATGTCGGAGACTCCATCGGGTCTATATTAACTCAGATGACCTTAATATTGGGACTCATCACTTTTTTGGGCAGAAAATTTAATGTAAAAAGAAAAGAAGTTCTAGTGATAGGCGTTTTCCAAGTTCTAGCCCTTGTGCTTGCAATATTTGTGGCGCTTAGTGGGTTCACGAGGCTAAAGGCGTTCTTGTTAATTGTAAGTTGGCCAGTTTTCCTTTTTATCATTAAAAAAATGACGTCAAGAACTGTTGTAAAAAGGAAAGAAGCGAATTCGCAAAGGCATGAACACTATTTGTTTCACTTCGTGATTGCTGCTGTAAGTTACATTGGTGTTGCAATTGGAGCTGTAGCGGTTGTCCAGTCAGTTATTATGTTGTCTGATGGATTAGGAATACCTAAATTTTTCATCAGTTTCTTCGTGTTGGCAATCGGCACGTCGCTTCCTGAGCTTGTTGTAGACTTGACGGCTATCCGTAAGAGACAATACGAACTAGCAATAGGTGATATCATAGGAAGTTGTATTGTTGATGCTACTGTTTCCATTTCCATTGGACAGTTACTCTTTCCAACAGAGGTTTTTTACGAGTCCCCCGCACATTCAATCCCACTTGCTTTATACGCAGTAATTGCCTCCGTCGTGGTGATATCGGCTCTAACAGTAAGAGGAAAGGTTGATAGAAAAGCAGGAGTGCTATTCATCATTGTATACTCTGTTGCCTATATACTGCTATATGTAATCTAAAAGCATGAGTTACAAGATCCCACATTTCGAAAGAACATCGTCAAAATTCTTCTTGTTTCTATTTTTTTTATAGGTTCTCAACGTAGTGATCAGATTGCCTTCGTTAATTTTGCCTAGTTTTGTTTGAATTAGCTTGGCAATGGGGCTTCCTATGAAAACGTATTGACAGAGAGAAGTTGCGTTGGAAACACTCCTAGAAACACTTGAGGTTTCAAAATCCACAATGCAGGGAATGTCATTTGCCTTGACAATTATGTGTTTTGGCGCGTGGCTTAACTCACCGTGGTCTAGTCCAGCCTCGTCTAGTCTCCACGCCTGCTCCATAACCAAACGTAAAACGAGACACAGTCTTTTTGTTGCTTTCTTCTGTGTCAGCGTTTTTATCCATTCTGGAAACAAAATTCCCTCCACATATTCCATTAAAAGGAAGTTTTTGGTGAATCCAAGCAAACGTGGACCGATGTTGATTTGATTTGCTTTCTTGAGCATTTTGGCTTCATGTTGCATCGTTGTTCTGTTTGCATCTGTTCTACGGATTTTTAGGGCGACTTTTTCGTCTTTTCTATAGGCAGCCACTACTATGCCGACGCAGCCTTTTCCCAGAACAGGTATGTTGTAGACATGTTTTTGTCCCGTGAATTTGATGGCGTTGATGTTTAGTTTTTGTAATTCTTTGAGGCGGCGAGCGAATTCTTCTGGTTTGTATGTGGGATAGCAGACTATGCGTCGGTATTTCTCTTCCTCAAGTGATTCTAATGGGATTTGTCTGTTGTTTTGCAACGAGCTGCCTCGACTAAGAATGTTTACTGAATGGATATTAATAAGAAAAAGTTTTGTGTGTTAGGTGAAGTTGGAATACTCTTCTATTAGGTTCACTTTGAAGGTGGTGATAAGAATTCTCCTTGGCTGCATGAAGAAGCCTATTGCTGACTGAAACAGAGAAACTATAAAATAGACGTTTACGTATGTCAAATATCCCAAGTATGCATGCATGAAACAATGTTACATGTGCCGTTAATGCTCTATATAGGGTGTCTAACATGCCCATGAAAATTCAGAAAACTGAATCTGACAGCCAGCTTGTAGTGGAAAGGATTCATCACTCAAAGGGTTACAGGTTGACGGTTGACCGTGCGTTGTGTGTAGGTTGTGAGCTTTGTAGTTTAGTCTGTCCGAGGGAAGCCATTACAGTCAACAAGTTGCCTAAAAAGAAGGGGCAAAAGGCTCAGCGCCCTGTAATTGATGTGGACGAGGCAAAATGTCACTATTGCGGCGTGTGCACTGCCATATGTCCTTATGGTGCGGTTCAAGTTACTATAGATGGCAAGAACATTGCTTCTGTAGTGGAGAAGGAAAGTTTTCCCCAACTTATCCGCGGAATTACTGTAGACGCCACTAAATGGCCTACTGACTGTACAGAGTATGAAGATGTATGTCCCTTGGACCTCATCAGAGTCATACAAGACCCTAACTCTAAAAAAATCACCATTAATATTAAAGAGGAGCAGTGTCCTTGTTGTGGTGTTTGTGAAGTCAAGTGTCCAGAAGGGGTTGTTCGGGTTCGGAAGATTTTCACTGGGAGATTGAGAATTAACCAAGAGAGGTGTCCTTCGGGCTGTCAGGACTGTCTAGATGTTTGTCCCATAACTGGCGCTTTGTATCTTTCTGAGAAGGATGGTAAGGTGTATGTTAACGAGCTTTTCTGTACCTATTGTGGTGTTTGTAAAGTTGTTTGTCCTGAAGAGGGGGCGTTAGAACTTTCTCGCTCGACTATACGTCACACTCCAGTTCATTCAGGGGCATGGAATAAAGCTCTTGAAAAATTAACGTCCACAACCGAAATGACGAAGGAGTTACGTGGAAAAGGAAAGAAGAGGACTATGGAGGCAGTAAGGAAACTCCTCGAACCGAGGAAGAAGTAAAATGAGTAAAGCTAACCCAAAAGTCAAAGTAAAATCTTCCAAGACAGACGAAAAGGTCACGTCTACCCCATCGGCGAAACCGTTATCCCAAAAGTCAGAAGAAAAAACTCTAGAAATTTCGGCAACAGCACCAATCAAAGCTCATGAATTCGACCCTCACTTTAAGTATGAAATCAGCAAAATGCACGGTGGCGAGAAGCTTATGCAGTGTTTTCAATGTGGCACATGCACTTCTGACTGTCCGATTGCGAGGTTCAGCGATTCCTACAGACCTAGAACACTAATTCGCATGACACTGCTTGGGTTAAAGGATAGGGTGCTCTCCAGCGAGACCTTGTGGCTATGTGCAGCCTGCTTTACATGCACCGATCGCTGCCCTCAGGATGTGGAAGTTGCAAGCGTGATACGTATTTTGAGGAACACTGCGGTGGAACGGGGATACGTTCCACTAGTTTTCAAGGAATTAGGCTCAAGCATTTTGGAAACGGGCATAGCTTACCGAATACCTGATTTACGGCTTAAGAAAAGGGAGCAGATTGGGTTACCACCGTTGCCAAAAGGTAACCCCGAAGCTATAATGAAACTAGCCAATGTAACTGGGTTCTCTAAAATGCTAAAGAAAGGTGAACAAGCATGACTACTCCTGAGAAGGCAAATTCGACTCCAAAATCATCAAAATTCTTACTCTTTCTAGGCTGTGCCATTCCCTACCGAGTCTCTAGCTACGAAATTTCTACACGAAAAGCTCTCGCGGAACTTGGAATAGAACTGATGGAAATGCCAGAGTATAACTGCTGCGGTCTGCCCATAGACCCAGTAAACCATGAAATGATGCTCACACTGGCGGCTAGAAACCTTTGCCTAGCCGAACGGCAAGGTCTCAATGTCGTTGCCTTATGCCCGGGATGTGCTGGAACGCTGCGTAAAGTGAACAAAAAATTGAAAGAAAATAAGGAGCTTAAAGAGAAGATTAATGGTTACTTGAAGGAGACAGGGCTGGAGTTTAAGGGTACAATAGAAGCTAAGCACATTCTACAACTACTCGTGGAAGATGTGGGTTTAGAAAAGATAAAGGCTGCAGTGAAAAAGCCGTTAACCTATTTGGAAGTCACCGAGCATGCTGGTTGCCATGTAACACGTCCCGCTGAAGCTGTCAGCTTCGAAAACCCCGAGAATCCCGAAGCTCTCAAAAACCTAATTGAAGCAACCGGAGCTAAATATGTGGAGTATATTGATAAGATAGCATGTTGTGGAGCTCCAATTGCAGGGGTAAACGACAGAATCCCACTTCAACTCACAAGAGAGAAACTGGTTCACATAAGAAAGGCAGGCGCCAAAGCCCTAATCACAGTTTGTCCTTTTTGTCACATGATGTTTGACACTAACCAGCCTCGAATAGAAAGAATGTTCAACGAAACCTTCAAAATCCCAGTCCTCCACTACCCTCAGCTGCTAGGCTTAGCCATGGGATTTACTCCAGAAGAGCTGGCACTAAAAGACTTGCGCGTAGACACTACACATATAGTTTCCCAAATAATTGGGAAAGAGGAGGGCGACTAGAAATGGGTGAAGAGAACCCTCGAATCGGCGTATTCGTATGCCACTGCGGACTCAACATAGCCGGAGTAATTGACGTAAAGGAACTTACGGAATACGCAAAAACCTTGCCCGATGTATTTTACGCAAAAGACAATCGATACACATGTGCTGACCCAGGGCAAGACGAGATTAGAAAAGCCATAAAGGAACACAAGCTTAACCGAGTTGTAGTTGCAGCATGTTCGCCCCGTATGCATGAGCCAACTTTCCGCAAAACCTGCGCCGAAGCTGACTTGAATCCGTTCTTTTTTGAGATGGCTAATATACGTGAATTCTCGTCTTGGTGCCACCCGAGCACACCTAAAGAAGCAACTGAGAAAGCTAAAGATATTGTAAGGATGGCGGTCGCCAAGGCAAGATTGCTTCGACCTCTTAAAGAAATCGAGGTGCCTGTCACCAACAAAGCCCTCGTCATCGGTGGTGGAATAGCTGGAATTAGCTCTGCCCTAGACTTAGCTGAGATGGGTTTTAGGGTTTATTTGCTTGAAAAGGCTGAAAGCATCGGCGGTCACATGGCTCAGTTGGACAAAACCTTCCCAACTTTGGACTGCAGCATTTGCATTGAAGGTCCGAAAATGGTGGATGTGGGGCGCCATTCCAATATTGAAATAATCTCTTACGCGGATTTGGTCAGTGTTTCGGGTTATGTTGGCAACTTCAAAGTTAAGATAAAGAAAAAGCCGCGATACATCATTGCGGACAACTGTACAGGTTGTGGCGAATGCAGAGATGTCTGTCCCATCGAGTATCCGAACGAGTGGGACGTGAACATGGGTGTGAGAAAAGCTATATCAGTGCCTTTCGAGCAGGCCGTCCCTCTTGTGTACACTATCAACTTAGACCACTGCATCGAATGCTACAAATGCGTCGACGCATGCGGAGCCAGACAAGCCATAAACTTCGACCAAGAACCAGAAGAAATCGAGTTAGAAGTGGGTGCCATAATAGTTGCTACTGGCTTTGACATCTATCTGCCTTATGACGACCCGCTGTATGGATATGGCAAATACGATAATGTCATCACAGCATTAGAATTTGAACGATTAATCCTAGCGGCTGGACCAACAGGCGGGAAAGTAATTCGAGCGTCTGATGGTAAGAAGCCTCACAGCGTCTCCTTCATTCAATGCGTGGGTTCACGAAACCTCAAAAAATACGAATACTGCTCAGGCTTCTGTTGCATGTACGCATTGAAAAACGCCATTCTCCTCAAAGAGAAATACAAAGACGACGTGGAAGTCTACATACTCTACATGGACATGAGAACCGCCTTCAAAGGATACGAAGAATTCTACCGTCGCGCCCGAGACCTTGGCGTAACATTCATCCGAGGAAGAGCAAGCCACGTCATCGAAGATCCAGAAACCAAAAACCTAACAATACGCGCCGAAGACATGACCTTAGGACAACCTATCGAACTCCCAGCCGAAATGGTCGTCCTATGCACCGCAGCTGTTCCCAAAGCTGACGCAGGAGATTTAGCGAGAAGACTTAGCATCTCAAGAGGCTCCGACGGCTTCTTCATGGAAAGTCACCCCAAACTAAAACCTATTGACACACCCGTAGACGGAATCTTCGTAGCAGGCGCCTGCCAAGCCCCCAAAGACATCCCCTACAGCGTCTCCCAAGGAAGCGGAGCTGCAGCAAGAGCAGCAACAATACTTTCGAAGGAAAAGTGGAAGATAGAACCCATTATCGCAGAAGTAAACCCCGAACTATGTAGAAATACGAAAGTAAAATGCGGCATCTGCGCCGAACGATGTCCGTACGGAGCTATAGAAGTACTCGAAAAGCAGCCCGCAAAAGTCGTAACAGCCATGTGTCACGGTTGTGGTACTTGTGTGGCTGAATGTCCTGCGGATGCTATTACGCAGAAGCACTTCACAGATGAGCAGATTTTCGCCCAGATTGAAGAGGCGTTGAAGGAAAAACCGGAAGGCAAGATTCTTGGTTTTCTGTGCAATTGGTGTTGCTATGCGGGTGCCGATTTGGCTGGCACGAGTCGTTTTGAGTATCCGCCATTGATTAGGCCTATTCGGGTGATGTGTTCAGGTCGTGTGGACAGAGACTTTGTTTTAGAGGCTTTCAGGCGTGGTGCGGGTATGGTGTTGGTTGGTGCGTGTCATTTGCCTTATGACTGTCATTATATTAGCGGGAATTGGAAGATGAAGACTCGTATGGATGCTTTGACTCCTATGTTGGAGAAGTTGGGTTTGAGTTCTCAACGTTTCCGGGTGGAGTATGTTTCTGCTGCTGAAGGGTTAAAATTTGCGGAGTTGATGAGGGAGATGGCGGAGCAGTTAAAAGAGTTGGGACCGGAGAAAATTGAGGCGGAGAATGCGAAGCTGAAGCCTATCTTGGACAGAATGTTGGCTAAGAAACTGCCACAAAGGGTGCAACAAGTAGTACAACAAAAGGCACCACAGTAATTTTCACAAACTTTCCTTCTTATCGACTAATCCTGAGGTATTTTGAAGGCACTCCTTTACACAAGAATACACATTCTGTTGCCTTAAAGAACTTTAATCCATTCTTTCTAGCCTCATTTGCATTTATCTCAAGAACCACGGGGTTCAACGCTCTTCTCTTCCCCACTTCAATCGCTATTTCTTTAGTAGGCGATAAATGAACCCACTTTCTTTTCATGCGCGTGAGACCGTTCCTCAAAACTTTAGGCATAGATTCAGGAGTGGTTCCGTGGTAAAGCACCTCAACCGACCTGTTCTCTTCCAGCTCAACCTTCACGTTTATAGAATGTCCATATAACGCTCTTATTTTGCTGTCGACAATTTCAAAGCGTTTTCTGTTCCCGCTATTCACCATCTCTTTAATGAAGTGCTTATCAACATCATACTTCTCATGAAGTTTGAGCAAAAGCTCATCAAGATCGACAAATCCCTCCTCGTCAAGATTTAGATTTTCAGGGTTGTGTCTGAGAAGATAACTCATATACTTGCTTAATTTGACCTTCAGTCCTGAATTCATAGGTTACTCCTATTCAATTAGAAAACGCGAGTTGTCTTCTTTACTGGCATGGAATTAAGTGATTGACACATTTTGAATCTGGAAATACCGCTTCGCTAAGAAACGTATTCGCTCGGCATTCCTTCCATTTTTCCCAATAGCCACGCCTTTATCTCTGGGATCAACAGCCACAACAGCAATAGTTTTCCCATCAGGCTTCTCTGTTATCCTAATCTCCCTCACATGCGCTGGCTTTAAGGCATTCTTGATGAAACTGGCAGGGTCTTCTGAATATTCGATAATCTCGTGCTTTTTGTTTGTCATTCGCTCTAGAAGCCGAATGTTTTTGCCACCTTTACCTACAGCCATACCGATGTTTCCCTCTTTAACGATGAAAATAGCTCGATCTGTATCTTCGTCGAGAATACAGTCTTTAACGGTAGCACCCGTTATGCTCTCAAAGAGGGCGATAAAACGCATTTCCTTACTGGTTAACTTGATTCCGGTAGCCATCCTATTACTCCTCAATCTCCTCTTCAGCAGCTTCTGCATTAGGACTTTCAACCAGCTTCAAAATATCAGAATCTCCAGCTTCTTTCACAGTCAAAGTTGCAATCGCAAATCGTTTTCCACATGTCATGCCTAAATCACTGCTGCTACCTCTATAGGTCACAATAGAGATTCCAGACAACTTTCCATAATAATCAAGGTCTTCCCGAACCTGCATTGGGCTATTTGAGGCTACCACGATAAGTCGAGCCTTACCAGTTCTTGCGCTTCTTATGGCTTCGTTCGCTCCAAAAACTACCTTGCCGGTTTTGACCGCAGTAGCAATTGCCTTGTCCACATCAATCATTCACTTTTCTCCTGTTTGCCTGCCAACGTAGACATGTATAAGTTCACTAGTCCCGTGCCAATGGGTATAGATTGCCCCACTATAACGTTTTCGGTTACACCTTTCAATGGATCCGATTCACCTTTAATCGCCGCGTCAACAATGTTGGGAACGGTGATTTCAAAGGCTGCACGAGCTAAAACGCTAGACTTAGCCCCACTAATACCATGACGACCAATCTGCCTAACTTCGCCCGTAGCGGTCATGATGTCAGCAACCAACATAATATGTCGAATATCAACGTCCAGACCTTGCTCTTCTAAAACATCCACTGCCTCCCTAACAAGGGAATTACGGGCTGCTTCAATACCCAACGTTTTAGCAATCTCATGAACATGGTTGGTAATGGTGGTAGGTGGGTTAATGCCACTAATTTCAAGAACTTTAGGCAAATTAGATCCATCGGTTCTAATAACCCACTCTCCTCTCTCTTCAGTAACTAGAACACGGTTAATACCAGAAACGCCCTTTACCTGATGAGAGACAACTTTGTCCAACAACTTTTTACGGTTTTCAGGCTTCTTTGGCTTCACGTAAACCTTTCTACCGCGCGATTTTACCGTAGCCCCTGAAATCTGCAGGTTATCAACCAGTTCCTCCACCGACACACCTCTGTTCTCCATCAAACCCTTGTCAAGATCAACAACAATTTCTTCACGTTCAGGATCGTCGTAAACAGCTTCTGCAACATCTTCCACAGTTGTGTAAAGGATGTTGCGGGCTACCTCTGTGGCTTTTTCCTTACTCTTTCGATGGCTTTTGTCAAGGTAAATAGACATAATCGGTGTGGATGGAACCCGTCTGGCATCCACAATCTCAATCAAACGTGGCAATCCCAAGGTAACATTTTGTTCTCTAACACCCGCATAATGGAAAGTTCGCAAAGTCATTTGTGTCCCTGGTTCACCTATGGATTGCGCCGCCACGATGCCCACGGCTTCTCCCGGTTCAACCAAAGCACGCTTGTAATGTTTTAACGTCAACTCAATAGTTTTATTGACGGCTTTTTGGTTCAATTTCGTTTTCTTCAATTCTCGATTCAGTTCGTCTATTAATATTGGAGTAAGCTGAGTTTCCACTTCCTTCAGTTTCTCTTTGACGTATTTGGCAGAAGCTGCTTTGCCGCCGCCCATCATAATGCTAACTTGGTCAACCAACCTGCTAACATTCACAGCTTTCCCGTGGTCGCTCTTCGCAGGGTCCACTGCATCTTCTCCGTAGCGGAACTGTACAATATCTCCAACTGAATTGCGAACTGTTCCATCGTACTCTATGCGCAAATGCTCAAGGGCGTTAATCAACCGTCTCTGCATGTAACCGCTCTGTTGCGTTCGCACAGCTGTGTCCACCAAACCTTCACGACCTCCCATAGCATGGAAAAAGAACTCCACAGGGTCTAGACCTGATTGGTAGGACGAATAGACAAAGCCTCTAGCTTTTGGAGAAGGGTCACCCGGTTCAAAATGGGGCAACGCTCGCTGCACATAGCCTCGCATAATCCGTTTTCCCCGGACAGATTGTTGACCAACAGAGGCTGTCATTTGACCTATATTTAGGTTGGAACCTCGTGCTCCTGTTCTTGTCATGACGATGCCTGCGTTTTCAAGAGTGAAATCTTCATCAGCGATTTTTCCAGCATCGTCCCTTGCCTTCGCAAGCTCATTCATAACGTAAATCTCAAAGGAGTCATGAAGAGACTGCCCTGGAAGTCTTTGAAGTGTCCCCTTTCTGAATTCTACAATCAGCTCTTGAACTTTCTTCTCGTGTTTTTCTAACGTCTTTGCGATTTTTTCTTGCGCTTTGGGTGAAAGTTCCAACTCATCAAAAGAGTATGTGAAACCGCGAATAGACATGAAAAGCTTGAGCAGTTGACAGATTTTGTTCAAAAATTCCCTGCCGCGTTTAGCCCCGTAATCTTTGATTATGCGGTGAAGAATGCTTTCCGACTGTTCTGCACCTATAGAACGCCTGTCGATAACTCCCGATTTCAAAACACCGTTCTTTATAACAACATAGGCATCATAGGGACACTTACCCTTGTGACATGTCGTGCAGCTTTGACAAATAGTAGCCTTCAACGAATAGTTAAAATCTTCAGGCAAAAAGAGACTGAATATCTGCTTTCCAGTCCACAGGGGTTCCGGCTTCATCCTTGCAGGTTTAGGCAAGTCACCCTCATAGCCGGCTGCGCGTAATAATCTGAAGACTTCCTCTTTATTGAGGAGGGTGGATTTTTTGGTGAGAAGATAGGCAGAGGTTATGAAGTCTCGAATTGCACCTATTATGGGGCCTCCGAAACGGGGAGAAAGAATCTGGTCTTGCACTTGCATGAGTAAAAGAGCTTCTGTTTGCGCTTCCTCACTCTGGGGTATGTGAAGGTTCATTTCATCCCCGTCAAAGTCGGCGTTGTAGGGAGGACAGACACAAAGATGCAAACGGAAGGTTTTGTAAGGCAACACTTTGACGTAATGTGCCATGATTGACATACGGTGAAGAGAAGGCTGCCGATTGAAAATTGCAATGTCGCCATTTTTAAGATGCCGTTCTACGATGAAACTTGGCTCTATGGCTTCAGCAACTTTTTCCCGATCCACTACGAATTCTAATCGAATCCGTTTGCCGTCAGGTCTAACTACATAGAGAGCCCCTGGATATTTGTCGGGACCATTTTTGACGAAAGATTGTAGTTCTTCAAGGTTCCACTCAGTGACTTTTTCTGGAATCGAAAGTTTCATTGCAACATCTAGTGGAACGCCTACTTCACTAATGTCTATGTTGGGGTCAGGAGAAATAACAGTCCGTGCTGAAAAGTCTACTCGTTTGCCGGATAAATTGCTTCTGAAACGTCCTTCTTTTCCTTTGAGACGCTGAGAAAGTGTTTTTAGCGCCCTTCCAGAACGATGTCTAGCTGGAGGAATTCCGGAGGCTTCGTTGTTGAAGTAGGTGGTTACGTGGTACTGTAAAAGTTCTGACAGGTCTTGGATGATGAGTGTTGGTGCTCCTGCTTCCATGTTTTCCTTTAGGCGTTGATTAATCCTTATAATGTCCACAAGTTTGTGGGTTAGGTCGTCTTCGGAGCGGATTCCAGACTCCAAAGTGATTGACGGTCTAACGTAAACTGGTGGAACTGGGAGAACTTGAAGAACCATCCATTCAGGTCTAGCAGTTTTGGGATGGAAGCCAAAAAGCTCTAAGTCTTCGTCAGGTATCCGTTCAAGCCGTTCACGTACTATGCTTGGAGTTAGCTGTGGTGAACCTCCTTCTGCAACTTCTTCACGAAAGCGGGTTGGTTTCTCAAAGACTATCTTATACTGTGGGGTGCCACAGTGGGGACAATCTTTCGATTTTGCGTCCTTCAAAACCTTCTTAAAAATGCTGTCTGGCACCTCTCCAAGAAGCTTACGAGCACGTTGAATTCGCTTTCTAATCTTTTCTAGCCGTTCCTCAGGCAATGTTGTGCGACCACAGTTTCTACACGTTGCACCCAAAAGGTTGTGGATGATTTTTGTGAATTCTATATGAATTATAGGAACTGCAAGTTCAACATGACCAAAATGCCCAGGGCAGCGGATGGCGGTGTTGCCACAAGTTTTGCACCGTTGTCTCGGTTCGAGGGTTCCTAATCTGCCATCCATCAAACCAGACATTATAGGCGCCCCATCTTCATCGTAAGTGTCTGCAGTTTGTATCTCAACAACAGAAAGTCTTCTTAACTCTTGAGGCGAAAACAATCCAAATTGAAGCTCATCTATTATTTTGTGAGCAACTTCTTCAAATGACATTCTAGGCACGCTCCTTCAACTTCAACTTGGGCGCAACGCAAAGACTCATTAATTCCTGCAACAAAAGCTTGAAGGCATAGGAAATAACTACTGGAGAGATATGTGCATCGTTTTCACATATACGACAAACGTAGGCGCGCTTTTTAATATCAAAGTAAGCTATGTAACCACAGTTCTCGCAAACATAAAGAAGATATTTGTCCGATTCTTCGAGAAGTCGGTCTCTCAAAAGCATTGCTGCACCATGACCAATTAGACAGTCCCGTTCCATTTCGCCAAACCTTAATCCACCGCCCCTCGCCCTGCCTTCGGTTGGTTGTCTCGTCAACATTTGCACTTGTCCTCGTGCTCTTGCATGGACTTTGTCGGAAACCATGTGATGGAGTTTCTGATAGTAAACTATACCTACGAAAATGTCGGCAACAAACTTCTCACCTGTAATACCGCTGTAAAAGACCTCTCTACCTGTGTGGCTGAATCCATAATCCTTCAATGTCTGCTTTATTTCACTGGATTTCTCGTTAACAAAGGGTGTTCCATCAGCAGATCTTCCACGGGCTGCAGCCATCTTTCCAGCCATAGATTCTAAAAATTGGCCTATAGTCATTCGTGAAGGTATAGCGTGAGGATTTATTATTATGTCGGGAACGATGCCTGCCTCGGTGAAGGGCATATCTTCTTGAGGTATAATCATTCCAATAACGCCTTTCTGTCCATGGCGTGAGGCAAATTTGTCGCCTAGTTCTGGAATACGTTGATCACGTACTCTGACTTTGACAAGTTTGTTTCCTTCGTTAGATTCTGTGATAAAAATGTCATCAACAATGCCAGCTTCTGATTGTCTTACATCTACAGAAGTGTCACGCATAGAGGGGCCTTTCACTTCAAATTCCTTGTATTCTTCGAGAAATCTGGGTGGACTTATTCTGCCTATAAGAACGTCACCGCCAACTGTGCTTGCTTCAAGGCTTACAATTCCGTCAGGTTCGAGCAAACGATAGTATTGTTCGCCTCTGAATCCTCTTATTCCAGCTTCAGGAATTACAAATCGGTCTTTTAATCCTCCCAAGTATTGGCGGCTTTCTGCTTCGTATATTCGGAAAAAGGTTGAGCGCCCCAATCCACGTTCTATCGATGCTTTGTTAAAAATGAGAGCGTCTTCCATGTTGTATCCTTCAAAAGATATAACAGCAACGACACAGTTTTGCCCTGAAGGCCTCTGATGGTAACCCAAAATTTCCATAGGTCTTGTCTTAACAATAGAAATTTGAGGATAATGCAAAACGTGAGAACGAGAATCCACACGGTAAATAAAATTAGTTGTGTAAACACCGAGGGCTTGCTTTGCCATAGCGGCCTCGTAAGAGTTTCGAGGCGACTGATTATGCTCAGGATACGGTATAAGGGACGAACATATACCGAGAATCGTGTAGGATGAAAGCTCCACATGAGTATGTTTAGCCGATATATCGTCCAAATCTAAAGCCACATAAATGTTTTCTTCTTCTTCTGCATCGATATACTCTATAATCACGTTTTTGACGAGGTCTTCCCATGACCATTCACCAGAGCGAATCTTGTCAACATGTTCTGGCTGAAGCTTGGAAACACCATTTTCAACTAGTATAAGAGGTCGCCGAACTCGCCCCTCATCACAATTGACGTAGATTTCTTCTTTTCCATCAACTGTCTTGAAGTGGGCAACGTTGATTTCTGAAGAGATTTCACCCCTTCGGCGTTTGTCTCTTAATTCGGAAGCAAGTTCTGATGGATAGGGGTGGTCTCCTATTAAAGATCCATTTATGAATATTTTTGCTCCTGAAAGACGGAGTTCCCTGTTGGCGTCTTGGGTTGGAATGACTCCCATGGCGTATAGAACTTGTCTTACTTTTTCACCATTTACAGCCACGGATATGCAGGCTGAGAGGGCGAGGTTTTTCACTAAGCCACAGTTTGAGCCTTCTGGTGTCTCATTTGGGCACAGGCGTCCCCAGTGGGTAGGATGCAGGTCTCGGGCTTCGAAGTTTGGTTGGCTTCGGCTCAGGGGTGATTGGAGTCTGCGTAGATGGCTTAATGTTGAAATGAGATTCGTCCTGTCGAGGAGTTGCGTTATGCCCACCCTTCCTCTACCCCAGTTTCCTGTAGCTAAGGCGTGTTGAAGACGTTCGGAAATTATGCCTGGGCGCACAGCTGCAGAAACTGTTATCATCTGGCGTTTGAATCCTATTCTCTCTAACTGATATTTTATGTCTCTACATAAGTTTCGGAAAGCAACACGGAAAAGGTCTGCAAGTAGGGGACCGGCGAGTTTTAGCCTTTTGTTTTTGAAATGGTCTTTATCGTCTACTGTGCGTTTTCGAAGTTTAAGTGCTGTTGCTCGGCTAGCCATTTCGCCTAGAAAGAAAGCTTTGTCTCTGCGAGTTTCCGGTGTGCGATCCAAGTGAGGGAGAAAGTTTCGGTCTAGTATGTTTTGGGCTCTTTGAAGGCGGTACTCTAATACTTGTCCGTGGGCTACACGGTTACCTATGTATTCGAGAGCTTCTTTAACGGTTTCTATGCCTACAGCTTTTTCGAAGGAAAATTCAAGTAAGTTTTGTATTTCAGGATCAGGTGAAACTGCTTCGGCGATTTCTTTGTCGGACTCCAGTCCTAGGGCTCTCATCAAGACTATAAAGGGAATTTCGGAAGGGACGCCGGGGATGGTGACATAGATGGCACCGTCCGATTTAAGGCGCAACTCTATTCTTGCTCTAAAGCCGACAGTTGTAGAGAATATTTTTGCTTGGTATACTGGATGCGCACCTCGTGTGTCAATGTCCACAAGTATGCGGTTTGGGGCCAAGTCTTCAAGGGCAACGGTTACCCGTTCTGAACCGTTTATGATAAAGTACCCACCTGGGTCGTTTGGGTCTTCACCGTGGAGTACTAATTCGTCTGGCTGCAGTTGCGAGAGGACGCAGAGTTTTGATTTGAGCATGACAGGTATGTCGCCTATTAGAACAAGTTCTGTGTCCATCTCTCTTCCATCAATTATCGGTGTCATTTCCACTGCTATTGGAGCAACGTAAGAGAGATTGCGGAATCTTGCTTCCATAGGGAAGATTTCATGTTTTGTGCCGTCTACCTCGGTTATATAGGGACCACTGATGCGGGTTTGCGGATCAATTATCCATGCTTGGCCAAGTTTTATTTTGTAGGGGCTTTCGGGGATTTCGATTTTTATTTCGCCCGTTTCATCTATTATTTCCTGTAGCCCATGGTCTATGAATTCGTTGTACGAGTCTAAATGCTGTCTGACAAGCCCTTTTTCTTTGAAGAAGGATTTTTGAAGAAGTAGGAGTTCTTCTTGAGTAATCTCTGACATATGTTAATTTGCCTCCAAAAAACTGTCGTTTAAAGGAAATCGAAAGGATGGTCTTTTTAAGGGTTGTTCTTTCAAACTTGGGGTTTCCTCCAAGGGGCCGGGTGTCATCCGACCTGAAAAGCCGGGTTTCCATATATTTTCTATGGTCATTTTTGGGGCTAAAGCCATAGAGTCATGGTTGTGTCTAATAAACTTTTACCCTATGAGGATTTATTGCGTTTGGCAGTTTAGTGTTCAAACTCAAAACTCTTAAATCGAGAACTTGAATGCTTAATCATGCAGAAAAACGTAGAGGGCCGGTAGATCAGTTTGGTATGATCGCCGCCTTCGCAAGGCGGAGGCCGCGGGTTCGAATCCCGCCCGGTCCATACATAAACATAAAAAAGGGGAGTATGGTTGTTCATCTGAGCATGGTTAGCGAATGGTGTTCCACTTTACTTTCTCAATAGCCATGGATCGCCTCAATTCAACCAGTAGTTTGTGAGCTTCAACAGCCTTCCTCTCCTCGCTGCCAAGTACCAGAAGAGGGCTGTCAAGAATGCCAGAGGTTGAAGAGGGCTGGTTAAGTATACTAAAAGTCCCTGTGCGACCAATAGGCTTTGTTTCGGTTTCAGGATAACAGCATCCATGTTTGACTTTGACGTTGCTTTCATATCTCATGTTAATCATCCCTTTACTATTTAAATATCCATTTTCATATTAATATCTATGCCTCTTATAAAGATTTCGTTTTAATAAACAAAACTCTTTTATAGGTATTTAAGCTTTAAGTTTGTTAGGTAAAGCGAGATGAAAGCATTAAAAGTGATTAAAGACCCAGAAGCATTCCAGTTGTTGGCTGATGACACTAGAAGAAAAATTGTGTACCTACTACGGGTAAATGAAAAGAATGTAAGTCAACTAGCAAGCGAACTAAATCTCACTCCACAAGCAGTCTACCACCACGCTAAAAAACTTCTAAAAGGAGGACTTATTGAAGTCACTAGGGAAGAACGCTGTGGACATCTCATTGAAAGCTACTACAGAGCCACTGCAGAAATGTTCCAATTCAGTCATGGAAAAACAACAGCACAAAAATTACACAGTAAACAACTGGCAAAAGAACAAATGACAACAGCACTCAACGCCTTGAAGAAACTTGGCTTTAACCTTAAATACAATGAGACGAAAATCTCCCAGCTGGTAGACGCACAAGTCGAACTTGAAGAATGCTGCACGGACATCAGCAAGCTTGAAAACGAAATCTACGAAATGAACGATCTAGATCTACTTACAAAAAAAAATGTAGAAAATCTTGCTGGAACTCTTCTGATGTCAGAAGACGAATTCATTAGGCAACATGAAAACAGAAAAAAATTTAGAGAATTGCTAATCTCGCTCGTTGAAAAATAGGAGACATGCCGCATATATGCGGCATCCAACACCAATGTTCTCAATCCTTTCAAAAGAAGCCTGGACAATCTTGTAAGGCCCTTCACCTGTGATAGAATCGAAGGTTGGACAACCAACGTAGACTACGACAAAAATTCGCCAATCCTCGCATTGATCCAAAAAAGAAAGAAACAACGAATCATAGCTCAGCGTCCTTTCCTTTTCCTATAACAATCTAGCCTATTTTGGCTATTGATTCAAATTTCATAACAGTTTTGTTCTATCCTAACCACCCAATGAAGTAGTGGGGTATGGTAAACTGGGAAAAACCGCGGTAACAGCCCCATTATACATCTCACTTGCATGGGGCTTGATCATCAGCTACCAATTTTTTACCGAAACAGCAATTTTCTCCATCCTCAACTTCATAAACGGTTTTTGGTCCTCAGGAAGTAATTTCCTAGTCTCCAACATTGATGTGATTGTTTTCATACACGCTTTCGCGTGGATTTTCGTTGTATCCTCAGTGATTCCCTCTGTAATTCTTGGAAAAAGCAGAAGTGTGCTTCTCCAATTTGTTCTATGTTTAACCATAACATTGGTAGCCATCTCGTTAGAAAATGTCTTGACACTCATAATGGGGACAAGACCAGCGACTCAATTACAAGCATTAACTGTATGGTTCCAAAGTCCCTTCATCGCTGCACTCTACCTATCCGCACCATATCTCTTCATGCTCTACCTCGACCTTCACACAAGAAAGAAAATTAAAGAGCAAGAAAAGCTGCAGACGATAGAGACAGCACACTTTGAAGAAAGCCCTCAAACAGAGCAAAAGCCAAGTGATATTGCCACAATCCAAACTACAAACAAGAAAAATCCAGTCTATCAAAATAAAAACAAAGGACGAATGTACTTTCTTTTCGGAGCCTCTGCAATATGCTTTCTCCTTGCAATCTTCACTTTCTGGTTCGGAAACCTCATCTCAAACACTATCTTTTCCATTCTCCACAAGCTTATCTACGTTGCAATGTTAATAGCCATAGGAGCAATACTTCTAGGCTTGGGATGCATCTCAACGGACACACAAGAACCTGCATCAGCATGTCTAGAAGAAGACATTTTTTCAAACAGCCATAATGAATCTGTTGAACCACCAAAAATTCCAGAGACATCCATTCCAAGGTTTAATGAAGCGCTTGTCAAAGAGGTAATTGAACAAAAAGAAAACTTGATAGATATCCAGATTCAAGAGCCTTTGAAGATTCAACCTGAAATTAAAAACTATGATGTCAGGCATCCGAAAGATGTAGTTGATAGTCAGTGCTAAAAAAGCATTCAACCGAGAAACTGTAGCAATGGCATCACAATGATTCCTTAATAACCAGACACCTTTTTATGCAGTTTGTACATCATTTCTGAGGAAGGTGTCGATATTATTGAAGAAAAGAAGGCTTGGAAGAACAAATTTACAGGTTTCAACTGTGGGTTTTGGAGGCATACCAATCATAGCCCTATCTGGAAAACAGGCAGAGAAGGTTGTGAGATATGCCTACGAAAAAGGGATTAATTACTTTGACACTGCCAGAGCTTATGGCGATAGTGAAGAGAAAATAGGCGCTGCACTAAAAGACGTGAGAGACAAGGTAATCTTAGCGACAAAAACACACCAGAGAACTAAAGAGGACGCTGCCAGAGCAGGACTCAAACAGAGTCTTAGAAACCTACAAACTAATCGAATCGACCTTGTTCAGCTCCACGGTATCGACAACGAAGAGACACTCAAAAAAGCTACAAGCTCCGAAGGATCCCTAGCAGCTCTCGAGGAAGCTAAAGCTCAGGGAAAAATCGATTACATAGGCATCACCGGTCACAATTCCTACATTCTCACAAAGGCAATAAAAACGGGAAAATTTGACACAGTTCTTGTGCCTTTGAATGTTCTTGACAGAAGGGCTAACGAGGAGCTAATTCCTTTAGCTAAAACATTGGATGTAGGCGTTATTATAATGAAGGCGCTGGGAGGATGTGGGGCACCACTGCAGTATCCTCAGTGGGGTGCTCGGTTCTTGGGCAAACCTGAACAGGACTGGCCTGATGCTTCAGAATTCGTTGCTCATTTCGGAAAGGATGGGATTGAGAGAGCAAAGCGTTCGTTGAGATTTGTACTCGCTCATGATGTAAACACGGCTATACCTGGACTACGTTCCGCCGAAGAAATAGACTATGTTGCCAAAGTTGCAGAAGACTTTACCAGCCTCAGTCTTGAAGAGAAGGAAACCTATAGATTCGGAGAACTTCCACCAGAACCGTTCTGTCGGGAATGTGGACTCTGTACACCGTGTCCGGATGGTGTTGAAATAGAGAGTATTCTAAGGTGGGACGTATACTACAGTTTCTACGACATAAAGAAATGGTCAAGAGAGCAATATTCTAAGTTACGTACCAGAGTAAACAGTTGTACAGAATGCGGCAAGTGTGAGGAAAAGTGTCCTTATAATCTTCCCGTGATGAAAATGCTCAAAGAGGCAGAAAAGAGATTGAAATAAACCTTGTCCAAAACTTAGAATACTGCACATCTTTATTGACACCTATTTAAAGGAGACACGTCCATAATAGTCTGCTATGGAAAGCATGGAAGCTGAAGTCATAACCACTCGAGAGATGCAGGTTCTTGAAATAAATGCTGAATATTTCGGTGTCTCACGTTTGCAACTCATGGAAAATGCTGGTCGCAGCATTGCTTCAGAAATAATCGCTCGATTTCCCTCTAAAAAGACACGAGTTGTGGTTTTTTGCGGTTTAGGTGGAAATGGCGGTGACGGCTTTGTGGCCACTCGCCATCTTCTCGCTTCAGGGTATCGAGTGGAGGTCATAGTGGCCGGTAAAACTGCTGACATTAGGCATGAAGCGTCGCGTAAGAATTGGGTTGCCTTACAGTCTTTACGAAATTCTTTGGCAATACATGAAGTCACTGATTCATCCCAAGTTCCTGACATTAAAGCAGACGCTATTATTGATGCTCTGTTAGGCATTGGGTTAAAAGGGCCTCCAAGGCAACCAGTTTTGCAGCTCATAAAGACGATAAATGGGTTGCAAGCTTTTCGTTTGTCCGTCGATACTCCCACTGGCATAGATTCAGAATCAGGTGAACCCCTAGGTGAGACGGTCAAAGCCAATTTAACAATAACATTCCACAGACCGAAGGCGGGCTTGCTCAGAGCTAAAGAGTATGTGGGCGAACTGTTGGTAAAGAATGTTGGGCTGCCTAGAACTTTTGAAACATTTGCAGGACCAGGCAATGTTTCCTTAGTTGTTAAACCTCGACCTGCTGAGTCGCATAAAGGCGACTTTGGCAAGCTACTAGTTATAGGAGGAAGCGAGACCTATTCTGGCGCTCCTGCTCTTGTTGCCCTTGCAGCCCTTCGTACTGGTGTAGATTTGACTTACATTGCTGCTTCAGAAAAGACCGCCTATGCAATTTCCTGTATGACACCAAATGTGATAACAATCAAACTTAAAGACGCTCACCTTAACCCAGATAATGTTTCCCAGATAAGGCAATATCTTGAAAAGTCAACAGCTACAGTTATCGGACCTGGTCTTGGGCTTCATGAAGAAACCAAAAAGGCTGTTGGGGAAATTGTGGCTGCTGCAGAAGAAATAGGAATACCATTGCTATTAGACGCTGATGGATTGAAAGCCTTTGCAGAATTCAAACGTCCCCTTCAAACTCCATTAGTTTTAACGCCTCACGCAGGAGAATACACAATCTTAACAAGCAAAGAATTACCATCCAACCTAGAAGAAAAGGCGGAGAGAGTGAAGAAAACCGCTGCCAGACTTAATGCAGTAATTTTGCTAAAGGGAAATACTGACATAATCTCTGATGGAAAAAAGGTGAGGTTGAATTTTACAGGTAATCCCGGCATGACTGTGGGTGGAACTGGCGACGTGCTCTCGGGTGTTGTTGGAGGGTTTATGGCGCAACAGGCTGAGGCTTTTGAGGCTGCGGTGGCAGGAGCTTTCATAAACGGTGCTGCAGGCGACTTTGTCAAAAGTGAGAAGGGTTATCACATGATGCCCACAGATTTGCTTGACTGGATTCCGAAAGTCATAGAGAACCCGATGACACATTTGAAGGTGCGAACTAGTGCACCGTAAAGGCATCAGAATCGTTGTTTATCATGCTAAACAATGTGATCCACGTAAATGTTCCGCACTTAAGCTGAAACGTCATAATCTTGTTTGGATTGTCCATCGGACACGAGAGCTGCCTAGGGGAGCAGTAATTTTAAACCCGTTTTCTAAGAAGGCGTTTTCACCCGCTGACCGTGAACGAATCGAGGAGAAGGGGCTTGTGGCGTTGGATTTAAGTTGGAAGCATGCTGATGATGTGGCGACGTTCCTTAACTTGCGAGGAGCATCGCGCTGCCTACCTTACTTAATTGCTGCGAACCCTGTTAATTACGGGAAACCAACTAAACTCAGCACTGTCGAAGCTTTAGCTGCAGCCCTTTACATCGCAAGCTTTAGAGAAAAAGCTAAGAAATTGCTGTCGATCTTTAAATGGGGCACCACGTTTTTGAGTCTCAATCAAACACTGTTAGAGACTTATGCACAGGCTGTTGACAGTGGTGAAGTTGTTGAGATACAGAAACAATTTCTTACTAGCATCTGAGAATTACAGGTAATCTTATAAAGATACACATCAGTCTAGAAAAACGGTGTAAACAGTACAGCAAAATAGGTGAAACGTATGCTACAAGTTCTTATAATAGACGCTTTGATAAAGATGCTTGAAGACGTTATCGCATACCTACCGACCATCATTGCTGCCATTATCGTCATAATCATCGGATACGCAGTTGGAGCTGTTGCTGGGAAAGCTGCGAATAAGCTTATCGAGAAGATGGGAATAGAGAAAAGCTTTGACGAGAGCAAAACAGGGCAGGCATTTAGATCTACCGGCTTCGATCTTTCCTCTTTCATAGGAGGAGTCACTAAAGCGTTTGTCATCATTTTGTCCATCATTTTAGCGATTCAAATCTTGAACATTGGTGGCACCTTGGGTCTTTACTTACTCGAAGTGGCAACGTATCTGATCCGCATTCTCGGTGGCATCGTGGTTATAGTGATAGGCACTGTTTTAGTCGATTTCCTAGCGACCCTAGTGGGAAAAACACTAAAGCTTACCTTTCCCGAAGCTAAAATCGAAATAGCAGACATGCTGAGAAACTTACTTCAAATCGGTTTGATAGCAGTCATACTTTTAATAGCCTTGGACCTCATGCTTCTTGCAGGCGACTTAGTCTATCCGCTGATCCTTGGTTTCGTAATAATAGGTGCAGGAATCGCCCTCACTGACGGCCTCATTAAATCAATTATGGATGACCATAAAGAATTCAGTGACGTTGCGGGATACGCAAAGTTCATGCTTTACAGCATTTTCCTTATTATCGGTGCAGGAGCGATCTTTGCCACATTTCCGGGAGTTACGAACGTGGTAGCCAATATTTCATGGGGCTTTGCAATCGCCATGGCGATAACGCTGATACCCGTGGTTTACAGTATGGCTAAAAAGCTGTCAAAAGAAGTTTCTTGATCAAACTCTAACTATAAGCTCCCCCCCCTTTTTTGGCTTCTTCCACAAGTCATAAAACCTGATATAAAGTAATGGGCTCCACTTATGATAGATGTCGTTGCTATGTCAAGATAGTTATATCGACGCTAGGGGTTTGCAGCTCCATTGCTAATGTCAGCCCTCACCTGAACCTTGGGCTGAGTGTTATGTCTCCACAGTCTCCCGCAACCCTCTCTTTTTTGCGTACGCATGCGAATTACTGTGACTTTCCTTCGGGCTCGGCTGCTCCTACATAAAAACTTTCAATGACTCCAGCAGGTTCTATTCTCATACACCTTATTACTTTCCGGCATCCGAAGCATTCCTCAGGAAATGAGCTTCCTTTGGGCAAAGTTGTTAAATAACCCACATAATGAGGGCATTCTTTTTCTTTAGTTTCATTTCCAAGACTTTCATCTGGTTTTTGGGTTGTCACAGATTCTATTGAATCCAGTGTTTTTTGCTTCTTTTTGACGTTTTCTTTCTCTATGAAGGTGGAGAGTTTAGCTTCCGTGGATGGTTTGAGCCTCATAAGAAGCATAAAATAAAAGGTTATTGAAGCTGTGACAAGGGCGAATAAGAGGAAAATGTTGACCTGCATTATGATAACCTCTATGTGATTTGGAATGTTATTAAGCATTGAAAGTAGGTTGTTGTGTTTGGAACTAGGATTTCAAGAAAGATGAAGATGTAGGATGTTCCCGAGCTGTTTGATTCTACTTTCATTGCTATATAGACTGTCTGTAAAGAGGAGAAGGTGTACCACGAGCCTTCACTTTGGTTGTATGAACCGTTCTCGATTAGGATTTGGTTTGAAGTTCCATCTGTTGAGTTGTGGAAGTATAAGGTGCAGTTCTGCAATCGGCTGATGTTGGAGTCGGAGTATTTCTTCAGCCTAATCTGCCAAGAATTTGTAACGGTGTTGTTTACTCTGAGGACATAATCAAAGTTCTGTGTTGACGTCTGCTCTGATCCAAAATCAAGTAGGTC
>Ga0209427_10000537_pt1 | contig 40585 bp, 32 predicted proteins | sample DeeMarSWOR136_30_FD_187465 | JGI IMG/M metagenome (GOLD analysis project Ga0209427, IMG submission 187465) | Marine sediment microbial communities from White Oak River estuary, North Carolina - WOR-1-36_30 (SPAdes) (version 2) | ecosystem: Environmental > Aquatic > Marine > Intertidal zone >...
CCTTTAAGCATGATCTCTGTCCCCTTTAGTTTCGTAAAATAATTGGAGATCATGCGCTTGATCTTTTCGGTGTTCACCCTTGCCATCATGTAAAGCAGGATCTCTGTACCATAATGGCAGAGCAATGTATAGATTTCATAATTGTCATCTGCCTTCAGTCTATAGAGTTTCTCCAGTACGGCACCCATTTCTTCCCTTTCCCATATCATCTTCCGGCTTTCATGATCCACCATTTGCATCTTCTCTGCCAATCGTTGCAAGGCTTTAGAATCAAGGCTGGAAGTGAGCCCATGCCAATAGACCTTCCAGGTTTCGTAAGCTTCTTCTAGATAGAGCAGGTTGAACCAAGAAATGACACCTTCTATCTCCTGCAAGAGGGCTTTTTGATCTCTTGTGAACTCGATCTCTGGTGAAATGAATTGCAAAAGGCGAAATTCATTCATCCTCTTGATGGCTTGCAAGGGCGCTTTTTCTTTCAACAACAACTTCAATTCCAAGAAGAGACGCCTGCCGGAGAGCTCTTCAAAACAGTTGATTTTGACCGCATTTTTTATGAGGGAGAGGGTCAGTTTACCGATTCTGAAACCGAATCGCTGTTCGAACCGAATAGCCCTTAGTACCCTCGTGGGATCCTCCACAAAACTGAGATTGTGCAGGACCCGTATCACGTTCTCTTTTAGATCTTTCTGGCCGCCAAAATAGTCTACCAAGGCCCCATATTCCCTCTTGTTCAGCTTAATGGCAAGGGTGTTTATGGTAAAGTCACGTCTAAAGAGGTCCATCTTAAGAGAACTCGTTTCCACAGTGGGAGGAGCTGCAGGGGACTCATAATATTCCATACGAGCCGTGGCCACATCCACCTTAAAGTCATCAGGAAAAATAAGCACGGCAGTGCCAAATTTTCGGTGGCTCCTCACCCGCACTTCGTAGTGCTCAGCGAACTCATGGGCAAACTTGATCCCATCACCTTCAATAACAACGTCCACATCCAAGTTCTCTTCTTTTAGAAAGAGATCTCTAACGAAGCCCCCCACCAGGTAGGCATTGTATCCCAACATGTCGGCCACATTTCCCAGGTTTTTAAAAAGCTTTATGATTCTCCTGGGGAGGCGTTCTTTGAGCAGAGCAGCCATGTTCTTCTTTTTTTCAAAATGAGAAGCATGCTTTGCGTCGTAAAAGAAGTCAGGTATCACCGGTCCTCCCACCAGGATGTTCATGAGATCTGTTCTTGTTATTACACCAAGCACTTTATTATCCTCTACAACAGGCAGGATTCTCAGTTTGTTCTTGATGATCAGGTCTTGGACTTCCGTAAGGGTAGCCTCAGGGCCCACCGTGGAAAATTCAATGTTCATATATTCTTTCACGCGAATGTGCCCAAGACCAAAGTAGACGGCCTTCTCCACGATCTGCCTCGTGATATATCCTCGGAGTCGACGCCTCCCATCAATGACAATGAGGACATTGATATTGTATTTCGTCAGCAGAGTGGCAGCCTCTTTGATAGGCTTATGGGGGTGGATATGAATGGCGGGTGAAGACATCATATCATTGGCCCTCTGCTGAGGATTAATCCGAGTTCGAAGCAGGGCCTGAAGAGATCTTTCCACTTGTATCAAGGTTTTGTTCTTGATAGTGGCTGAAGCCGCTTGAGGATGGCCACCTCCACCAAATGCAAGGGCTATTTCAGCCACATTCACATCGTCCACACGGCTGCGTGCCACCAAGTATATTTTATCCTCCATCTGTGCTAAGGCGAAAATCACATTCAAGTTCTCCATTTCCATAAACTTATGGACCAGGACAGCAAAGTCTCCTATGTAATCTTCACTTATCACCTTGGAGATGACTACCTCTATTCCATTAATAACACGGGTTGTTGCCGATTTGGTGAGATCGTTAAGCAACCACACCTGTTGCGCTGTGAGTTCCCTGGTGAGCATGTCCGCGATGAGATTATGATTGGCCCCTTGTTCAGTGAGCCATGCGGCGGCTAGAAAATCCTCAGGTCTCGTTGAAGGAAAGGTGAATGAACCTGTATCCTCGTGGATTCCCAGGCACATAATGGTTGCCTCATCAGCAGAAATGGAGACACCCCTTTCCTTCAGAATCGCGGTAAGAATGGAAGTGGTCGAGCCCACTTCCCTAATCACCTCCTTTTCTCCCCTTATGTCATCCTCAGAGGCTGGGTGGTGATCATAGATATGGATTTCCACACCTTTCCTTCCCAACAGTTCAGCAAATTTTCCAATCCGGTTCTTCTGGCGGGTGTCCACCAGGATGAGCCGTTTGATCTGGTCAAAGTTAATCCGTTTTATCTTGGTAAAATTGAATATGTATGAGGTACTGTGGAGAAAAAAGTTCCTGAGATTCCTTTCCTGTGAACCTGAAAAGACGAGTGTGGCTTCAGGATAGAGTTTCTTGGCCGCAATCATGGAGGCCAAAGCATCGAAATCCGCATTGATGTGGGTGGTTATCACCTCTTTATGGGTCACAGTAGGTTTGCTTTCCCTCACCACTGTATTGCCTCTATTCCTCCCCATCATGGCCAAAGAAAATAATGAAAAGAAACATCAGATACCCATACTTTTTAAGGGCGCATAAATTCTGAAAGTTCTGCCCTTTATGTCATACTATCACATTTGGTCAACGGAAGGATAAATAATGGGCATCGGGTAGATTTTCCTTCAACTTGTTCAGTAGGGGTTTGGAAATAAAAAAGCCGGGTACAAGGAATCTGCACCGGCTATGGCTCTCAGAATGTGCAAAATGTTCGTTACAATCCCTTGACCTTTTCTTCGGTTTCCTGCCTCTTTTTGCACTCAATACAAAGGGTGGTTACGGGGCGGGCCTTCAACCTCTCTGCGGAAATTTCTTCTCCACATTCCTCACAGATCCCGTAGGTGCCGTCTTCAATCCTGTCCAGGGCCTCTCTGATCTTTCCTATGAGTTTTCTCTCCCTGTCTCTTATTCTCAGGGTAAAATTCCTGTCTGACTCCAGGGACGCCCTATCTGAAGGATCAGGTAGATTCTCCTTGTGGGCGGTCATGCCGGTCACCGTCTTGTTGGCCTCGCTCAAGAGTTCTTCAAGCCTTTCGTTGAGCAATTTCCTAAAATATTCCAATTTTTTCTTTGTTAACATGGCTCTACAAATTTCCCCCTAGACAAAGAAGTTTATAACCCATTATCAGGCTAAAATCCAGTTTTCATCTCTTCCTTTATTTCTTCACTTTGTGCCAAAAATTCTTTGCTTTTTTCGATTTCTTTGAACCCTCAGCCTTTGCAAATTCCCTCAAAAGTTCTCTCTGTCTCTGGTTGAGTTTCTTGGGTATTTTCACGGCGATCTTCACAAAAAGATCTCCCCTTTTGTTTCTCTTGAGGGTTGGCATTCCCTCGCCGGGTAGGGACAGAATCTCATCCGGCTGCGTCCCGCTGGGTATTTTCAGTTCCTTTTCCCCATCTTCTCCAAGGACGGGAATTTTAATGGTATCTCCTAAGGCCGCCTGAACAAATGATATGGGAATCTCACACAAGAGGTGGTCGCCTTCACGGGCAAAAAACGCGTGATTTTTCACGCGAATGATCACAAATAGATCCCCCGGTGGCCCGCCATATTCACCAGGTTCCCCCTCCTGGCGGAGTCTTAATTGCGATCCAGTATCCACCCCTGGTGGAATCTTGACGGTGATTTCTCGCTTAACCCTAACCTTTCCCCCGCCTCTGCACGCTTCACAGGGATCCGTTATGATTCGCCCTTCGCCGTGGCAGGCAGGACAAGTGGTGCTGATCTGAAAGAATCCTTGGGACCGAACCACCTGCCCTCGACCTTGACACGTGGCACAGATCTGAGGCTCACTGCCTGGCGTTATGCCTGATCCGTGACAATTTTCACAGGCTTCCCACCGATGAAAAGAGAGCTCTTCTTCTTTGCCGGAAAAGGCCTCTTCCAATGTGAGTTCCAAATCATATCGAAGATCATTGCCGTGCCTAACCCTGCTCCTCCTTCGCGTCCCAAAGCCAAAGAAATCCTCAAAGATATCGCTAAAACTGGAAAAGATATCTTCAAAACCGGTGAAACCCCTGAAGCCCGTACCTTCCAAACCCTGGTGGCCGAATCGATCATATATCCCCCTTTTTTCCCTATCTCTGAGGACTTCGTAGGCCTCAGCGGCCTCCTTAAATCTCTCTTCCGCCTCCTTGTCCCCGGGGTTTTTGTCCGGGTGATATTTCATGGCCAATTTTCTATAGGCCCTTTTAAGATCTTCTTCCCCAGCATCCCGCGAAACGCCGAGGACCTCATAATAATCCCTCTTCTGCATGTTCGGTTTATCCTTTAGGCGTCCGACTGCTCCCCTTTTTCCTTATTCGGAGCTTCTTCCGTGCTTTCTTCCTTTGGTTCATCCAAGAGTTTATCCCCTTCTTCATTGAGGAGACTTTGCTTTGCGATACCTTCCCCCTTGACCACGTTTCCCGCGGCGATTTCTCTTAGAGAAATCACCACATCCCTGTTTTTAGAAACAACCAGGGGTTCAGCCCCTTTTCTGAGCTGCCTAACACGTTTTGCGGCCATGTGAATCAGGGCAAATCGGTTGTTTACTTTTTGCAAGCAATCTTCCACTGTAATTCGTGCCATGTTATACTCCCCTGACCTTACAAATTTGGAATCATAAGAACTCAAAATGAAATAAACTTTACTTTGTAACATTTGTATTGTTAAATGTAAAGAGGATATCGAGAATCTCAAGCAGAAATCCATCTGGAGATACCTTTTCATGTTGGCCAAAGTCCTCAGCAGCGCTGTGATCGGAATAGAGGGCTATGTCGTAGAAGTGGAGGTTGATATTTCCCAGGGGCTTCCCTCTTTCTCCACCGTGGGTCTTCCCGAAGGGGCAGTCCGGGAAAGCAAAGACAGGGTTAAGACCTCCATAAAAAATTCAGGTTATCACTTTCCCTCTGACAGAATCACTGTAAATCTGGCTCCTGCAGATATCAAGAAAGAGGGTTCCGCATTTGATCTTCCTATGGCACTGGGCATATTGGCTGCCACCGGCCTTGTGTCAAAGGAATCGTATTCTCAGCACCTGGTTTTGGGAGAACTCTCCCTTGATGGCCTTATCAGACCCATAAAGGGTGCCCTTCCCATGGCCATTACGGCGAAAGAGAAGGGCTTGGAGGGGGTATACTTGCCCAAGGAAAATGCGGCTGAAGCGGCCGTTGTGGAAGGCGTTCACATCTACCCTGTGGAGACCCTCTCACAGCTCATTGAGACGCTTTCGGGTTCGGGAAGTAGACAACCGTTCCAGGTGGATATTAAGAATCTTTTTAGGAGATCAAGCGATCAGTTCGATTTTGCTGATGTTCGGGGTCAGGAAGATGTGAAAAGGGCCTTAGAGATCTCCGCGGCGGGGGGGCATAACCTGATCTTGATCGGACCGCCGGGTGCGGGCAAGACGATGCTCGCCAGACGCCTGCATACCATTGTTCCGGAGTTAAGCTTCCAGGAGGCTCTAGAGACCTCTAAGGTCTATAGTGTCATGGGCATGATGCCAAAAGGGCAAGGTCTTATAAGTACTCGGCCTTTTCGATCTCCCCATCACACCATCTCTGACGCGGGCTTGATAGGGGGCGGTCAAAGCCCAAAGCCTGGGGAGGTAAGCCTTGCGCACAATGGTGTGCTTTTCCTGGATGAGCTGCCAGAGTTCAAGAAAAATGTCCTGGAGGTGCTCAGACAGCCTATGGAAGATGGCCAAGTGACCATTTCTAGGGCGAGTTCAACGGTCACCTATCCAGCCAATTTTATGCTTGTTGCGGCCATGAATCCATGCCCTTGCGGGTTTTTTGGGGATCCCAAGCGGGAGTGCCACTGCTCCTATCTCCAGATTCGGAGGTATCGTTCAAAGATATCTGGACCTCTGATGGATAGGATAGACATTCACATGGAGGTGCCCCCCGTTCCGTTCAGGGACCTTGCCTCGGGTGAAAGCGGGCAATCCTCATCGGAGATCTTAGAGAGGGTGAAAAAGGCGAGGGACATTCAAGGCGAACGCTTTAAAAAGATGAAAATCCATACGAACGCCGGTATGAGCAGTCGCCACATCAGACAGTTCTGCACACTTGATGGAGAATCAAACGACCTGATGGAAAGGGCGATGGACAGACTTGGCCTGAGTGCCCGAGCCCATTCCAGGATATTGAAGATATCTAGAACTATTGCTGACCTGGAAGGCACTTCCCATATTAGGGCCCATCATGTGGCCGAGGCCATCCAATACAGGACGCTCGATCGGAGAATATTTAGATGAAGAGGTTTTTTCGGTTCATTTTGTGGAGTAGTCTGGTCTTGGGCCTGTTTGCCGTGAGCATTGTGGCCGTCTTATGGTATATCTGGTCCAGCAATCTCCCCTATATAGGCTCCCTGCGGGAATACAACCCACCCATCATCACAGAGGTCTTTAGCGAAGAGGGTGAGGTCATTGGCAGATTCTGGGAAGAGAAGAGGATCGTAGTTCCCCTTGACCAGGTTCCAGCCCACCTCATCAATGCTTTCATAGCGGCCGAAGATGCCCGGTTTTTCAAACATGAGGGCGTAGACATCCTGAGCATAGCCAGAGCCCTTATCAAGAACATGATGGCAGGCAAAATAGAGCAGGGAGGAAGTACCATTACGCAGCAGGTCACCAGGTCATTACTCTTAAAGAATCCGAGGAAAACATATAGGCGAAAGGCGAGGGAGGCGTTGCTCTCCCTGCAAATAGAAAAGAACTTCTCAAAGGAGAGGATTCTATTCCTGTATTTGAATCAGATTTATCTGGGACACGGGGCTTACGGGATTGAGGCCGCGGCCCGTACCTATTTTGACAAGAAAGCGACGGAACTGAATCTCGCAGAGTCAGCCCTCCTTGCTGGACTTCCCCAGGCGCCAAGTCGGTATTCCCCGATAACACACTTCGAGCGAGCCAAAGCAAGGCAGAAATACGTGTTACAGAGGATGCGTGAAGAGGGCTATATCCAAGAAATGCAAGAGCAAGAGGCGCTGAACGCTGAGCTTCAAATAGAGGAGAGGGATGAGAGTTCCTTTTCCAAAGCACCTTACTTTGCTGAGCATGTGCGCAGATATCTAGAAAGAAAGTATGGGCGAGAACTCTTGTACAGGGGGGGACTCAAGGTCTATACGACCTTGAACCTTGAAATGCAACGGGCTGCCCAAGCAGCTCTGAGCAAGGGGTTGAAAGAACTGGATAAAAGGGAAGGGTACCGTGGACCTCTTCGCCATCTTTCCCCAAAGGAGATGGAAGCATTCAGGGAAGAGACGGCAAAAAAACTGGAGCAGGACCTCTTTGACTCGGATTCTATGTTTGAAGGCCTCGTGGAGAAGGTGGATGACCAAAAAGGAGAGGTGGTCATCCGCTACGGTGAAAAACGTGGGCTTCTTCCCCTCTCTGAGATGAAATGGGCCAGAACTCCGAATCCTGAGGTGCCCTATTATGCGACCAGTCTTAAGCTTCCAAGTAAAGTGCTCAAGAGCGGAGATGTTGTTCTCGTCCGCATCAAGGAAAAAGGAAGGCCACCCTTTGATTGGATTCTATCTTTGGAACAGGAACCAGAGATTCAGGGTGCGATTCTCAGTATGGAGGTGCATAGTGCCAGAGTCAGAGCGATGGTGGGCGGTCGGGACTTTGAGGTTAGCCAGTTTAACCGTGCCATACAGTCAAGACGTCAGCCAGGATCGGCGTTCAAACCCATCATCTACGCTGCGGCCTTGGATCGGGGAATGAACCCTGCGACCGTGATTATCGATGCCCCGTATATCTCCAAGGGGAGTCCGGACGAGGAGATATGGCGGCCCAAGAACTATAAAAAGAAGTTTTTTGGCCCGACCTTATTCAGAACGGCCCTTATCATGTCCAGAAATGTGATTACGGTCAAGATACTCAGGGAGATTGGGGTCTACCATGCCATACAGTATGCAGAGCGCGTGGGTATTGAATCTGAATTGAGCGCCGATCTCTCACTCGCCCTTGGATCGTCAGGGATGTCTTTGTATGAGATTACTCGGGCCTATCTGGTATTTGCTAATGGGGGGATGTTGGCTGAGCCCTTTTTCATTAACAGGATCGTGGACAGAAGCGGGCAGGTCATAGAGGAGAATCAGCCTTCCTTTAGGGAGGCCATCTCCAAAGAGACGGCCCATGTCATGACAGACCTGTTAAGAGCGGTCATCCAGGAGGGGACAGGTTGGAGGATAAAGGCCTTAAAAAGGCCAGCGGCCGGAAAAACGGGTACCACGAACGAGCTGAGGGATGCCTGGTTTATAGGCTATACGCCTAGCCTGGTCACCGGAGCATGGGTAGGGTATGATGATCGTAGACCCATGGGCAAAGGAGAGACGGGCTCAAGGGCCGCAAGCCCCATATGGCTCTATTTCATGTCCCAGGTTTTGAAGGACCAACCCGTGGAAGACTTCGCTGTCCCAGGGGGTGTGGTCTTTGCTAAGATAGATGCAAAGACGGGTCTGCTGGCTAGTCCGTACTCGGAGAAAACAGTTTTCCAGGCCTTCAAAGAGGGTACGGAACCCAAAGAGTACACACCTAGACCCCAAGCCGCCAGATCCGGTCAGTTCTCCCAGTTTGATATGGATCACTCGCAGCAGCAGTGAGCTAAAGTGTCTAAAGTGACTGAAATTAGCACCTGAACTGAACATGGTTCTATTCCCCCCTATTATCCACTCAATAAAAGAAACCAAGTCAAGAGGAGAGAATAACCGCATTTCTGATGTAAGTCTTTTTTCGTAATGAAAAATCCAAATAAGGAAAAATGAACGCGAAGGAGCCTTCTCCATATCACATCTCGGGCGTATAATTGATTTTTTGGTTAGTGGGTTCTCATAGGGGGGAGACCTTGAAGGTCGGTTTTCCTGAATTGCTGTCTTAACGAGGAGTGGGTACTTTAGGCACTTTAGACACTTTAGTTCACTTTAGGCACTTCTTCTTGATGGATAGGGAGGCGTACCACTAAGGTGGTCGTGTCGCTGCCGACTCTCACCTCTATCTTTCCTTTCAGCAAACGAACGATCCTATGCGTGATATATAAGCCCCGACCCCGACCTTCACCTTCCAATAGCCTGAGTCGTTCTTCTTCAGAGATAAGACCCGTATTGCTTATCTCTGCACAGGCCCAGTTCTCGTCCGTATAGGTACGAATGGAGAGGGTCCCTCCTTGGATGGGAATGGCATTGGTGGCATTGTTTAGCAGATTGTCCAGGATCCTTTCCAAATGGATCGGATAACAGTGGACAAAGAGGGGGTCATGGAAAGGCCCCTCTTTGAGGTTGACATTCTGCTTGAGCTGCTCCTTGATCACTTCCCTGTTAATATCAAATCGATTTCTGAGGACCTCTGTGAGGTTGACCACCTGCTCTTTGCCCACCTGATAGAGGCTCAAGGCCATTTCCTGCAGTCGGCTTGTCTCTTCCAGAAGGATCTGTACATATTTCTTGATCTTGGAATCTTCGTCTTTCAGCCCTTCTTTTTCAATGAGCTGTTTGAGTCGCCGAGCAAAACCGGCTGTAGCAATGGCCGGGTTCTTGAAGTCATGCAGTATATCGTCAAGACGCTCCATCCTCTGGGCTTTCATGATCTCTCTGCCCAGAAACAGTAATATCTCAATCTCTTCTTCCGAATAGCGCTGCCTCTGGTCAACGGCATCGAAAGTCATGAAGTGGGTGATTTCTTCGCCCACGTTTAGGGGGACGTAGAGAATGGAGTTAATATTATGATTAGCGGCAAACGTCTTCAACTCTTTGGACACGAGTTCGCTCCTTTGGGGATCTATGACAAGCAGGTAGGAGAGGGTAATCACTTCAAAGGGGGATTGGGGCAAGGGCTTACCGGGGTTCAAAATTCTCTCAAAGGCTGGCTCATTAATGATAGGGAACCTCTTACCAATGCCATGATACCCAACGGACTCGGGATATCCTGCCTCAAGGATCACGTGTTGCAGGTCGTCAGCAACAGAAAACAGGGCGCAGCTTTCCACATTTATGATATCTGCCAGTTCGGGGACTACACGGTTGAAGACCTCCTTCATTTTGACCCCTTCCCGTGTGCCCAACTTTAGAAAGATATTGCGAACGATGGCTTCCTTCTTTTCGTTGACTCTGTACATGCCCAGGATCTTCTTCCGAGCGATCACAAAGCTGAGCCGCCTGGCCATGAGCTCAGCCACCTGAACCTCTAAGGGGTGGAAGGCCCGGTCTTCTTCCGGGTAATAGACCTGTATCACGCCCACAATATCCCTTTCATAGGGTGAAAAACTGGGGATTGAGAAGGGTACCGCCATCATAGAGTAGACTTTCTTTCTCTGCGCAGCCTCCTTGTCCTGGTAGAGTTCCTCTTTAAGAATATTAGGGACAAGATAGGTCTCCAGACGTTTTACCGCCTCGCCAGCAATACTCCCCTCCAGGGGTATGAAGGTCTCTCTGATCTCTTCCTCCGAGGGATAGGAACCATAGGAGAGCAACTGTTTTGTCTGCGGATCGTAGATGCGCACTGAAGCTGAACGGGCCTCTAGAAAATCTACCATATGTCGGCTCACTCTCGTGAAGATCTCTGGCTCTGAGAGGTCGGGATTGATTTCCGTCATCTCGTCCACCTGGTTTGATGTCTGGGCGAGCAAATCTGGAAAAATCTTTTCCTTAACCCAATCTATCAGGCGGTACCAAAAATCTTCCTGGGCGGGTATTCCTCGCGCCCATGGCTCTCTTTGGATAGCTTTGATCAGTTTTTCAGAATTCTTCCACATCTTTGATCCCAGATTTTGTGTAACGAGAGTTTGTAATATAACAAAAATCCGTTCAAAAATCTAATTCTTCCCTATGTCAAAGCGAGTGCTGATTTTGCTTCCGGAGGTAAGTACACAAAAAAAAGCCATGACACAAAAGTTAAAGTGCTATTTTCATGAATATGCTCAACAAACTGAAAACTTGAGGAATCATGAGGAGTCTCTTTTGACCGCGAAGTACAAGGGGGACTTCCGACGCAGAAGAGACCTGTGCAGATCGGCTCCGTGAGAGGGGAGGAAAGGATTCAAGATTCCAGGTCTTTTACCCCCTGCAAAATGATGTCGAACAGCGTCTGAATGTCCTCCTTTTCAACACAGGAAAAGGCGACACGGAGATCGGTTTTGCCCAGTGAAATAAGGCCCACACCATACTTGTCCAGAAGATGGACCCTGAGGGTTTCAGCATCAACGCGCTTCATTTTGAGGCACATGAAGTAGCCAGAGTTAAACGGGTAGACATCCCATGCCGAATCGTACTTGCTCTGGGCAAGCACCCGTTTAACTTCCAGTGCTCGGGCTTTCATAACTTGGAATTTCTCTTCCTTCTCCGCTGCATAGGTATCTGCTTGCAGGGATTTGAGGACTATGGACTGGCCAAGATGGGAAGCATTGGATATGGAGCCCCTGACCGCGCCCGCGGTTTTCCTCTCCAGGGCATCGTAGACTGCGGCGTAATCCCCATCCAGATATGATCCGTAGGTGATGAAACCAACCCTCAGACCCCATACATAGTTCTCTTTAGTGGCGCCATCCAGCTTGACGGTCATTAGCCTGGGATCCCTCCCAACCAACTTCGAAAAAATGGATTCCTTGAGCACTTGATCCTCATAAAAGAGCCCGAAGTAGGCGTCATCTGTTAGGGCCAGAACATTTGTTCCTTTCCGTGCCAGGTCTGTCAGGAGCTCTGCAATTTTGTCCCCTTCTTGTGGGGTAATGGTGTACCCTGTGGGATTGTTGGGGAAATTGAGAATAATGATGATCTTATCTCTTTTTTCAGCCTCAGCATGTACACATTTCTGGAGGGCGTCTATATGGAAGTTCCCCTCCGCATCAAAGAGGGAAAAATTGACGATTTTCGCCCCCCTGCGCACAGCAAATATCATGTTGTAGTTCCCCCACATCTTATCAGGGAGGATGATTGTATCGCCCGGATCCACCCACACGTCCCCGACGACACTCATGCCGTGGGTGATGGCATTCGTGACCACAGGCAGACTTATGTTCTTTCCTGCGAGGGAAGGGTTCTTCTTGAGCATCTCATCCTTCCATGCGGAACGAAGAGGCATGATACCGAAAGAGGGGGCATAGGTAAGTGCCTCCCTTGGCCTCAAGCCGTCGATCATCGCCATGACAGAAGGCAGATGCATGGTGCGCCCCTTTTCCATGGCCATACCTATTGTGGCATTGAATTTGTGGGCCTTTTCTTTGGCTTCCGCACTTTGCGTCAGAATTCCCTTGGGAAAGAAAAGGTTTTTGCCCACCTCTGAGAGCATTTCATAGATATGAGGATTGGCATCTTGAATGGTTTTATTAAGTTCTTTGGCTAAGGGATTCATTTTACGTGTCCTTTCTGATGTTTTTTTCGGGCAGGGCTCTCTTTAAGGTCCTTTTATAACATATCACAACAGCAAAGGGGTCTTTTCCAGTACGCCAGTACCCCCGCCGAGGCGTAAGCTTTACGACCGGGGGTATGGGGGTCTCTTTTCAAGCCGACAACCATTTGCCCGGTGGTTGTGGGACGGCACCAAAGTGTAACATCATTATGGCAGCAGCCCCACAGCGCAAGATGGCGTCAATGATGGATCTCCCCTGTGCCTGTCCCCGGAGCCCTGAATATTGGAGATGGGGGCGGTAAGGGAGGAAGCCGTCTTTTGGGTTGCGGTCTTGAAAAGAGACCCCCATGCCCCCGGCTGACCGGACTTGGGGTTATGCCCCGCCCTTTAGCCCTCCGGCTCGAAGGGCGGGGAGCTTCACCTGGATCGGCTTTTTTTCTAGCTGTCTAAACCTTATTTTCACCCGCATAATTAGCGATCTCAGCGCACCTATGTCAAGCAAAATAGGCGTGTGGGTGGCTGGGCAAATTGTCTTGACTTGAAAAGAGATATCTTTATATATTCAAAAATTCTAGGATCTTTGAGGTTTATACATCGAATGAAAGGAGCTTAACGCAGATGAGAGATGTGGTGATCGTTTCTGGAGTAAGGACCCCGGTTGGGGCATTTGGTGGAACCCTGAAGGATACCCCTGTGGTCCAGTTGGGAGCCTTAGTACTTAAAGAGGCTCTGAAAAGGGTGGGGCTCAGGCCTTTAGCCACCGATGGTCTCACCCAGTTTGAGCCCGATATTTTTAGAGGTAAGGGGATGGTGGAGCTGGAAAAGGAAGCCTATGACTACGACGATTCTTTGCAGCCCGTGCAGATTGATGAGGTCATCATGGGCAACGTGGTGGGAGCAGGGCAGGGGCAAAATGTGGCCCGGCAGGCCATGATCAAGGCAGGGATCTCTAAAGAAACCAATGCCTTTACAGTGAACAAAGTCTGCGCCTCCGGCATGAAGGCTGTGGCCCTGGCAACCCAATCGATCCGTTCCGGGGAGGCTGAGGTTATCCTCGCAGGGGGAATGGAGAATATGAGTCTCATCCCTTACGCCCTGCCTGCTGGCCGATGGGGTGCGCGTATGAACAATGTGGATCTGGTGGATCTTATGGTATTTGATGGTCTTTATGAGATCTTCTATGGATATCATATGGGCATAACGGCTGAGAACATTGCTGAGCAGTACGGCATCTCCCGGGAAGAACAGGATGAGCTGGGGGCTCAGAGTCACCAGAGGGCCAGAAAGGCCATAGCTGATGGGCTCTTCAAAGAAGAGATTGTCCCTGTTGTGATTCCCCAGAGAAAAGGTGAGGCCGTGGTTTTCGACACGGATGAAAGGCCCATGGAGACCAGCGCTGAAAAGATGGCCAAGCTACGTCCCGCATTTAGAAAGGACGGTACGGTGACGGCTGGGAACGCATCCGGAATTAATGATGCTGCGGCTGCGTTGCTCCTCATGTCAGGGGAGAAGGCGAAGGACCTTGGTCTAAGCCCCCTGGTTAAGGTGAGGGCCTATGCATCGGGTGGCGTGGACCCAGCCTTCATGGGGTTGGGACCTGTCCCCGCCGTTCGGAAGATATTCCAGAGAGAGAAGATGAGTATTGATGATTTTGGCACCATTGAATTGAATGAGGCCTTTGCCTCCCAGGCCATTGCCTGCATAAAGGAGCTGAGGTGTGACATGGAGAAAACCAATCCGTTGGGGAGTGGTATCTCCATTGGTCATCCCATTGGGTGCACGGGAGCCCGCATTGTGGTAACCCTAATGGGAGAAATGCTCAGAAAGGAGCATGCCCTTGGCCTTGCCGCGCTCTGCATCGGTGGAGGCCAGGGTATGGCTACCGTTCTAGAAAAGACCTAATGGCATGTAAAATCGAGCTTTTTGAGCCGTCAGTGTGATTAAAAAAATAGGACAAAAATAATAATAATTACAAATATATAATTAATAAATTTAAAGGAGCAAATGATGGCTTATGAGAATATCATCTTTGAGGTAGAGGCAGATGTGGGGATTGTCCGGTTCAATCGGCCAAAGGCATTGAATGCGATCAATCCGGAAATGGTAAAGGAACTGGACGATGCTTTGAGTAAGGTTAAAGCCGATTCTAACATTAGGGTGCTGATTCTGACAGGGCAAGGAGATAAGGCCTTTATGGCTGGGGCGGATATATCACAGATGGCCAATTTTGACACCCTTCAACTGAGAAGGTTTTCTCGGGATCTGCACGAGGTTCAGTTTCGGCTGGAAGGGCTTCCCATTCCTGTAATCGCCTGTGTAAACGGTTTTGCCCTGGGTGGTGGAACGGAGATGGCAATGGCCAGTGATTTTATCTATGCATCGGAGAACGCCAAGTTCGGACAGCCTGAGATCAATCTTGGGCTTATCCCCGGCGCGGGGGGTACCCAGCGGCTTCCCCGGCTGGTTGGCAAGGGGATGGCCAAAGAGCTTTGCATGACGGGGGCCATCATATCGGCACAGGAGGCCAAAGAGATAGGGCTGGTGAACAAGGTCTTCCCTCATGAACTCCTATGGGAGGAGACCATGAAAACGGCCGGTATCCTCGTCTCAAAGGGCAGGGTATCCCTGATGTTTGTCAAGAGATGTGTGGACAGAGGCCTTGACATGGGTCTTCGTGATGGATGCTTTATGGAGTCCGATGCCTTTGGCCTTTGCATGGCCAGCCCGGACGGCAAAGAGGGGCTCACGGCATTCCTGGAGAAGAGAAAACCCGATTTCAAAGGGGGGCTGGATTAGAGATGGATTTCCAATTGACTGAAGAACAGCAGATGGTTCGGGATATGGCCCGAAAGTTCGCTGAGGCTGAAATTAAGCCAAAGGCGGCAGAACTTGATGAAAAGCATGAGCACCCGGCAGAAATTGTTAAGCAATTGGGTGAGCTGAAGATGCTAGGCATTGTTGTACCAGAGGAGTATGGTGGGGGCGGAATGGACAATGTAAGCTATGCCCTTGCCCTGATCGAGATCTCTAAGGGCTGCGCATCTACAGGTGCTATTATGTCCGTGAACAATTCTCTCTATTGCTTTCCTGTGATGGCCTACGGCACCCATGAACAGAAGATGAAGTATCTTTACCCCTGTGCTTCAGGCGAGAAGATTGGATGCTATGGCTTGACGGAGGCCAATGCCGGTTCGGACCCTGCCAGCATGCGTACCACTGCGGTTAAGGATGGTGATGAGTGGGTCATTAATGGCGAGAAAAAATTTATCACCAACGGCAACGTATCTTCCTACTGCGTTACCGCCGCGGTGACTCAAAAAGGGAAGGGGTACAAGGGCATTAGTTCTTTTGTTATGGACCTGGACAACACAGCTGGTTTCAAAGTCGGCCGGGTGGAGGAAAAATTGGGTATTTTGGCCTCAGGGACGGCCGAACTCGTCTTTGAGGATGCCAGGGTACCCGCCGATGCCCTCTTGGGTGCAGAAGGGGAGGGGTTTAAGCAGATGCTTAGCACTTTAGACGGGGGTCGCATCGGAATCGCCGCTCAGGCCATTGGCATCGGACGTGCCGTTTTAGAGGAGGCCCTCGAATACGCCAAGACCAGGGAACAATTTGGGCAAGCCATCTCCTCTTTTCAGGCCATACAATGGAAGCTGGCGGACATGGTTACAGAACTAGATGCGGCTGAATTGCTTACTCTCCGGGCGGCGTGGCTGGAGGACCACAACAAACCTTATGAAAAAGAGGCCGCTATGGCCAAGCTGTATGCTTCAGATGTGACCATGAAAGCTGCTGTGGAGGGGGTGCAGATCCTAGGTGGCTATGGGTACTGCAAAGAATACCCCATGGAGAGGCATATGCGGGACGCGAAAATTTGCCAGATCTATGAAGGGACAAATGAGATAATGCGACTCGTAATTGCCAGGAATCTTATCAAAGGGAGATGAGGCTGATTCAAAGAGACCAAAAATACATTCTGAAATTATACTGTTTATGTAGAGGCAGAGGTTTTGTGCAAATGCGCTTAGCCAATACTGGCAAGGAGATGCGCTGTCTAAGTAAGTTTGTTTATACTGTATTGGACATTATAGTAAAACAGTTATGCATGCGTAGAGTTGAACGAATTAGCATGCAGTTGAGATGAAGGTCATCTTATGGCGGAGGTGCCCCAATGGCTTCAGACTTTAATAAGAAAATATTCGAGGCAATAGAGAAGGGGCAAAAAAAGTGGCAAAAGGAATTGGATAAGATGTTTGCCACGAAGCCAGAACGTCTTGAAAGATTTTCCACTGTCTCGGACCAGGAAATCAAAAGGATTTATGCACCGGGTGATATCAGAGAACAAGATTTTATGAGAGATCTTGGTTTCCCTGGGCAGTATCCCTTCACGCGTGGGGTACAGCCTTCCATGTATCGAGGGCGGCTTTGGACTATGAGAATGTTTGCCGGGTTCGGGGATGCAAGAGATACAAACAGGCGGTTTCGGCATTTGGTGGAGCAGGGACAGACGGGACTTTCTATTGCCTTCGATATGCCGACCCTGATGGGGTATGATTCGGACTCGCCAAAGGCCAGAGGTGAGATCGGTAAATGTGGGGTGGCGATCGATACGCTGAAGGATATGGAGGATCTGTTTGAAGGGCTTCCGGTTGAGAGGATTACCACCTCTCAGACGATCAATCCGCCCGCCCCAGTCAGTTGGGCCATGTATATTGCCATGGCAGAGAAGAGGGGCATTGATCGGCGCATTTTGGGCGGGACCATTCAGAATGACATGCTCAAGGAATTCATAGCCCAAAAGACGTTCATGTGTCCGCCCGTGCCTTCAGTGCGTGTGATTACGGATACGGTGGAATTTGGAACAAAGGAGGTTCCCCGCTGGAATACCATCAGTATAAGCGGATATCATATCAGGGAGGCAGGGTCCACAGCCGTGCAGGAGCTGGCCTTCACGCTGGCAGATGGTATTGCCTACACGGAAGCAGCCATCGAACGGGGTCTTGCCGTGGACGATTTTGCACCTCGATTTTCCTTCTTTTTTGATTCTCACATGGACTTTTTTGAAGAAATTGCCAAGTTTCGTGCAGCCAGACGGATGTGGGCCAAGATCATGAAGGAAAGATTTAAGGCCAAGGATCCCAGATCGCTGTGGATGCGGTTTCACACACAGACAGCAGGATGCTCACTTACGGCGCAGCAGGCCTACAACAATGTGGTGAGAACGGCCTTAGAGGCCCTGGCGGCAGTTTTGGGAGGGACCCAGTCCCTTCATACCAATTCCCTTGATGAGGTACTGGCTCTGCCCACTGAGGAGGCTGCCACCATTGCCCTGAGGACGCAACAGATTATCGCGGAAGAATCGGGTGCGGCTAATACCATTGATCCCCTTGGAGGTTCCTATTTTGTGGAGGCGCTCACCAACCAAATGGAAGAGGAGGCCTTTGAGATCATTAAGAAGATCGATGACATGGGTGGAATGCTTGCTGCCATAGAAAAGCATTATCCACAACAAGAGATTGCTGATGCGGCCTATAACTACCAGAGGCAGATAGATGAGAAAAGAAGGATTGTGGTTGGGGTAAACAAGTACGTCATGGAAGAGGAAATCCCAGTGGAGATTCTGGAAATAGACGAGGAACTTGAGAGGCTGCAGATAGAAAAGACAAACCGGATAAAGAATGAGCGGGATAATAAGAAGGTGAGAGAAAGCTTGGAGAGGTTGGAGCAGGCCTGCGCGGGGAATGAGAACGTGATGGAGCCCATTGTGGAGGCTGTGAAGGCCTATGCCACGCTCCAGGAGGTGTGTGACGTGTTCAGAAAGGTATTCGGCGAATACCGGGATCCCGGCATCTACTAGCTAAAAGATATGTCTCAGCCCTGAGTAAGTAAAGCAATAAAAGCTAATAATGTTAATATGTTGTAAAATATTCCTATATAATTACTTTAATATATGGCCCCTCGGAGATCGGCATGTTCTCCACAGACAGGATCAAAGGACAACACGCTTAAGAACGGGCAAGAACTTGGGGCGGTTCTGGATGCGGAGTGTGAGTGTTAGATATGACTAGGAAAAGGAAAACAAGGATAATGGTGGCCAAGCCAGGACTAGATGGGCATGACCGCGGGGCGAGGATCATCGCCAGGGCCTATCGAGATGCGGGTTTCGAGGTTGTCTACACCGGACTGCACCAGACCCCTGAGGAAATTGTGGAGGCCGCTATACAGGAAGATGTGGATATGATCGGTCTTTCGAGCCTGGCAGGGGCGCATAATTACCTTTTCCCTAGAACTGTGGAACTTCTCAGAGAGCGGGGGGCTGATGACATCGTTGTTTGTGGGGGAGGGATCATTCCGGATGATGATATTACGGGGCTCAAGAAAGCGGGCATTGCAGAGATTTTCACACCCGGTACCGCTTTGGATGATATCGTGAAATGGGTGGAGGTGAATGTGAAGCCCAGGTGAGGCATAATAATATGGACTCTGTAACAGAAAAGGTGGTTGCTGGAGATATTCGGACTGTTGCGCGTCTTATACGGGATATTGATGATGGTATGCCCGAGGTGAGAGAGTGTCTGAAAGCACTTTACCCCCACACGGGAAAAGCATATGTGATCGGCATTACTGGCGCTCCTGGTGTGGGGAAGAGTACACTCGTGGATCAAATGATCGGCCATTTAAGAAAGAAGGAAAAGACGGTGGGTGTGCTCGCTGTAGATCCCACAAGCCCGTTCACTGGTGGCGCCATCTTGGGGGATCGGGTCAGGATGCAAAGACATAGCATGGATCAGGGTGTATTCATCCGTTCTTTGGCTACGCGCGGACATTTCGGTGGACTCACCCAATCTACACGAAGTGCAATAGATGTCTTAGACGCCATGGGAAAAGATTATATTATTGTAGAAACGGTAGGTGTTGGACAGGACGAGGTGGATGTTGTTAGGACCACGCACACAACGGTTATTGTGGTTATTCCAGGAATGGGAGACGACATTCAAGCAATCAAAGCGGGCATCCTTGAGGTGGGTGATATATTTGTGATTAACAAAGCAGACCGTGAAGGCACGGATAAGACCCTGAGCGACCTAAGACTGATGATCAATATGGATCAGAGAAAATATGAGGAGGGGAGATGGAAGCCACCGATTCTCAAAGCGGAGGCCGTGTTTGATAATGGAGTGGTGGAAATATTGGATGAGATCGAGAAACATGGCAAATATCTGATGGAAGCAACCGGGGGGCTCCCTTTTAGGAGGAGAAAGGAGAAGGTGAGAGAGGAGCTGGCGGAAATGGTCAAAAACCGTCTCATCCAAGGGGCGTTTGAGGAACTGTTGAAAACGGGGGAATTCGAAGAAGCTGTAAACTCCATTGTGAACGGAGAAACGGATCCCTACACGGCCTGTGATAATCTGATCCTTCCCAAGCTAGGTTTTTCTAACGGCTAATTCCGTTGGACTCCGCATCGCGGAGTCTAGGGAGCAATTGTAAAGAAATCTAAAAAATCTGTTTCTTTATTTTGATGTAGGGCATATGTTTTGGTGGGTACGACAGGTCACTCTCACATTGGTGGGCTGCTTTTTTCTTGCCTTCGGAATCCAGCTTTTGATATCCGCCTACCGGTTAAAGGATCCCTTCTGGTTTGTCATGACGTTTTTCGCCTCCAACTTGATCATCCTCATAAGCGCTGCACTGCTCGTCGGTTTCATCGTGCGGATGGTGTCTTCAAGAAAAAGTTCAGATAATAATATAAAAGAAGGGTAAAACAGATAGTTAGGGCATATAGATAAAGTAGAAAATGACTTTAGCAAAGGGGGAGTAGGCGAATGCCGGTTCGAAAGAAGACACAACCTCTCGGAAAGAGGCTCATGAAGTTGAGGAGGGAGAAGAAGCTAACCCTGAAAAATCTAGCCAACGAAACGGGCCTGACTGCAAAGTACATCAGTCAGGTGGAAAATGGGGAAACGATTCCCCCAGTCTCAGTTATCTTACAGCTTTCCAGGGCGCTGGAGATAGATTCGGGTGTGCTTCTCAGTGAAGAAAAGAGGCGCAGGGGCAAGGAGTCAGATGAGGACTACCAGAAGAGAACAGAGGATTATACCTATCAGACGTTGACTCCCGAGGCACGACACAAGCACCTGAAGGCCTTCAAGGTATTCATCGATCCGAAATCTTATCATAAGGGGGTGAGCTACCAACATCTTGGGGAAGAATTCATTTACGTTTTTAAAGGAAAAATTGAGGTAAGAGTGGGGGAGAATAGAAATACTCTGGGCCCTGACGAGTGTCTGCATTTTAATTCCTCCATTGTTCACAGATTGCGCAATATTAGTGCTGAAAGGGCAGAACTCCTAGTGGTGCTGTATACGCCCTAAGCGGGCAAAAGATAAGGTGATCGCGGAGAAGGAGTAGAGATGGCTTATCAGCTGAATGAAGAACAGATGATGATTCAGGCCATGGTGAGGGATTTTGCCAGAGAGGTGGTCATGCCGAGCGCCGCGGAAAGGGATCAGACGGGAGAATTTCCCGCGGAGAATCTGAAAAGGATGGGCGAACTGGGCCTCATGGGTATGAACGTTCCCCCTGAATATAATGGTGCTGGTGTGGACACGGTCAGCTATTCTCTGGCGCTGCAAGAAGTCGGCTATGCCTGCGCCTCTACGGCGGTGATCATGTCCGTTCATAACTCCGTGGCTTGCGGGCCTATTTATCTCTTTGGCTCCGATTATCTCAAAGAGACCTATCTAAAACCCTTGGCCGCGGGAAGCAAGATCGGTTCTTTTGCTCTCACTGAAGCGGGCGCGGGCTCCGATCCAGCCAGCCAGAAGGCAAAGGCCGTCAAGGATGGAGATACCTATATTATTAACGGCACCAAGATGTTCATCACGAGCGGGAAAAATTCAGATATAACCGTGGTGACCGCCTATACGGACAGGGCCCAGAAGCATCGGGGAATCAGTGCATTTGTGGTTGAGAAGGGGACATCTGGGTTTTATGTGGGCAAAGAGGAAGATAAGATGGGACTCAGGTCCTCTGACACGGTGGAGTTGGTCTTTGAGGATTGCCGCGTACCCGCAGAGAATCTTGTGGGTCGTGAAGGAGATGGCTTCATTATCGCAATGAGTTCTCTGGACGGGGGCCGGATCGGCATTGCCTCCCAGTCTGTAGGGTTGGCTCAGGCCTGCCTGGATGCGTCCATAAGTTATGCCAAACAGCGAATTCAATTCGGAAGGCCCATTTCCCAATTTCAAGGCTTGCGGTGGATGATTGCGGATATGGCCACACAAATCGAGGCGGCCAGGCTACTCACATTTAACGCTGCAGCCATGAAGGACCGAGGGGAGAATTTTAGTGCGGCCGCCTCTATGGCTAAACTCCATGCTTCTGAAATGGCGAACAAGATAGCCTATCAGGCACTACAGATCCATGGTGGTTATGGGTACATGAAGGAGTACCCGGTAGAGAGGTATTATCGAGATGCAAGGGTGTTTACGATCTATGAAGGGACTTCAGAAATTCAGAGAAGAGTGATAGCCAATGCGGTTATAGGACAGCGTTAATTAGCCTTTGAATCATTCTCTCATATTTTATATTCTCATCGCGACTCAATCTCCTCTTTTTTCTACCAGATCTATTCATATCCTTTTCCATGTTCTTCACGTTAGAACCGCCAAAATCCGTTGCAAGTAAAGAGAAGGCAAACATAAGAGGACGGCGTGCAAACGTTAGAGACAGGGTCGAACCCAAAATATCAAAGTGCTGTTGTGAGATACAGAACTCTGTCTTGGTCCGTGGCATGTGAACTGTTTAGACTTTAAATAGGTGTAACTAAACAGACTAGGTAACGTTTTAGACAGTTTGTAAGTAAGTGCTGCAGTGCATGCAAGATTTTTGTTGACATTTATAATTAGACAGTATATTTAGACAATACAGAAAGGGGGGCTTGGGAGTATGGGTGCGGAAAAGCATTTGATTAGTAGTAAAGAGATACTTCAGAAAACGAAAATTTCTAGAGCCACACTCAATAACTATATCAAAATGGGTATTCTCCCAAGACCGATGGTGCAACGACCTAAGGACGCCATCAAAGGGGTGAAGAAGATTGGGTACTTTCCGCTGGAGGTGGTGGAACGTATAGAGACTGTGAAGCGCCTGAAAAAAGATGGGCAGTCCATGGACGAGATCGCGGGAAAATTTAAGAGCGTGCCTATTATCGAGGCAAAGGAGAAGGGGCTTGAGTCGAAGATTTGGTTCCAGGACCGAATTGTGGGATTCGATGATCGGACGGATCAGATATACAGTAAGGAGGTCAGGTTGACGCTGGACTATATGTCATTTCCAGCTTACCTCATGAACTATAATTTCGAGATCGCGTGGATAAACCATGAAGCTGAAGTAAAAGTGTTTCGACAGCCGGTTAGTGTTATTCGAGATGTTGATTCAAGGAATATCTTTAAGTTGCTATTCAATTGGGAGTTCCACAGCCGTGTTCAAAACTGGAGGGACTTGATCACATTTCACATGTCATTTGTAAAAAGTAAATACTCCAAGACGTGGATAGAGAAGCTTTACAAAGGAATCACGGAAAGGGAAGTGAGTTTACTGGAAGATATATATGACAGGGTGTCTTCCTCTGCAAAAGAAAGCATTAGGGAGAGTAGTATTAATCTCCTCATGACGGATGGCACCACTGAATCCTATAAAGTGTATACACTGTCTTTTAGAGAAGGCATTCTTTTCGCCTACGCGTCTGTCGAGGGTTTGTTGCGTAAAGGATAGGGGGAGAGTGAACAAGGATGATAGTTTGTCAGGCAAGGGGGCAAATTGAAAAGGAGGAAACGAGATGGCGCTGAAAGGATCGAAAAAGGTCTTTTCAACAGGGTTTGGCCCTGTAAGGCGTATTTCCGAGGATGTATCCCGTTCTCGCCCTTGGTTATTTCGACACCAGGATCTGGCCCAGGCCTTGGAGAAGGCAGAGGCCCTAGACTATGATAGTCTGAGCAATACCCTCAATTACAGCCATTTTACAGGGCAGCCTATCTTCGTCCATCTCCGGCACCTCAGATATGAAGAAAGCGTCCTTTTGCGTGCCCATCCGGATCCTTGCAACGGTTCGGAACTTACTTGCCACTGGTCTGATGGGCATCCTTTGGGCCCCGACCTGACAAACTATCAATTCCTGCACATCATTATCGATGACGGCCGCGCCATGATACTGGCGCCCATCCGATTGAAAGAGGTCGACGGAAACCGGTTTACAATTCAATTGCCCGAGACCAGTTTCGCCGTGGGTGAAAGGCGGGCCAGGCGTTACACATGCAATGAGGTCGTTGCGGAGTTGTTTCAGAGTGGTTTTTTCGCCAGAGGCGAATTGGTGGATTTCAGCCCAGTGGGATTTCGCATTCGAGTGAAGCCTGATCCCTCCTGTTCCTTTCACTGGTTCAATTCCGATGAGTCGGTGAGTATCCATTTGGGTCAGAATAAGAAGATTTTCTTTTCCGGCATCTGCGGGTGCATCCGAGAGCAGGGCGGACTGGAGGATAGAGAGATTGTGTTGATCCCCCCTGCGAGGGAGATCAATCGTTTCAAGAAAAGGCATATCCGCAACCCTCGCCAGCAGTTGGTTCCGTCACCCACCATTGTTTTTGATCATCCCTTTTTGAAAAAGAGGGTCCAGTTAGAGGTTTGTAACATTTCCACCTCTGGATTTTGCGTCCATGAAAAGGCGGATGAGGGCGTCCTTATGCAGGGTATGATCATACCTGAACTAACCATTAATTTTGCTGGCGTACTGGAGATGTGCTGCACTGCTCAGGTCATCCACCGTTCAGAAGACAAAGGGAAAGGTGTTCTGTGCGGTCTCGCTATCTTGGATATGGACATTGAAGCGTACAGTCGCCTCACGCATGTCCTGACCAATGCAACGGACCCCCATGCATATATTTCCAGTGTTGTGGATACGGACGCCCTGTGGGAGTTCTTTTTTGATAGCGGATTCATTTACCCCACCAAATACCGTCTCATTCAATCCCATAGAAAAGATTTCAAAGAGACCTACCGAAAGCTCTACCAGGAGAACCCTGAGGTCGCGCGACATTTCACGTACCAGAAAAACGGGAGGATATATGGCCATATCGCTATGGTTCGGGCCTATGAGAGGGCCTGGATGATCCATCATTATGCTGCGAAGGCGATGGACAATAAGCGGACCGGTTTCATGGTGCTAAAACAGATTATGCACTATTTGAATGATATGTGCCGACTCCCCTCAGCAAATATGGACTATGTGATGTGTTACTTCCGTCCGGAGAACAAGTTTCCAGATCGAGTCTTCGGCGGATTTGCCAGGGCCTTGAACAATCACCGGGGGTGCTCTTTGGATCTCTTCACGTATCTTCCCTACACAAGCCTTTCCCTGGATACTCATCTTCCGGAGGGATGGTCTCTAAAGGAATGCGCTGAGAGGGAATTGTGGGAGCTGAAGAGGTTTTACGCCCATCAGTCCGGGGGTCTGCTTTTGGGGGCGCTAGGATTAGAACAAGAGCATCCCAGCGCTCAAAGTCTGGAAGAGATTTTTGAACGCCGTGGTCTTGTGAGGAAGTGGGGAATCTATGCCCTGACTCACGAGGAAGCCCTAAAGGCGGTTCTCATTGTGAACCAGTCAAATCTTGGCTTCAATCTTTCTGAACTCTTGAATTGCATAAAGATCTTGGTGACCGATACCGAGAACTTACCTTGGAATATCCTATCTACTGCAATCGCCAAGCTCACATCCGCTTTTGATATGAAGAAAGTACCCATCCTCTTTTATCCCTTTGAATATGTGAAGACTAAACGGATTCCTTTCGAGAAACAATATCAACTATGGATCCTGAATGTGCGTTTCGGATTTGAGTATCTGGAGTATATGCAGCGAAAGTTCAGGATGAGTCCCTAGCGCTTCACCAAACCCACCCGTCCTATATTTCCTGCTTCCTGCCTTCCCCATCCTTTCTCCGATGCATAGGACAAAGAAAAGAGCTACAGCCACTAGTAGGCCCTCATGATTCATGGCCGGGCCTGAGCGGTGCGGGGTATCAGAAGGGTAGATCGCCTTTTTCCCTTCCCCCCTTGGTCACCTTCCCCTCAGTCGCCACAGTTTACGAACAGGTCTGTTCTATGGAATTGTGCCTTCCTATCATGGTGCACAATAAAATGTGCATGGATGCACAGATTCTTGTGCATTTAGGAAAATGTTACGATGGTTCAAAAGGCGCGTCTTCAACCTGCGCTGGGATCAGCTGCTCAAGTTTCCTGGGTTGAAAGGCTAAGCTGTTTAAAACTAAAGCTTTTTGTCATCAGGGAAGGGAAGGTGCCCATAGCCCAGCAGCGGATTTCACATCATGGGCCATTCAAAAGGATTTGGTACGGATATTGAATAATCCAAATCCTACAATTCTGAAACCGTAAACCTTGCAGATGGCTTAGAGGGGGGCCATCGGTGGACATGGGAGTGAGGAAATGGCGCTAAATAGGTGGGCGGAAATTCAAGAAGAGCAGAGCGTTTCTTCGAGAGGCGCATTCAGACAGGAAACGGGACTGCCACCATCGGTATTTAAGCATCAGGACCTTCTCTGCACCCTGAAAAGCGCAAAATCAGTAAGTCAAAAGCACCTGATCAATATAATCAATCGCATCCATTTTAAAGAGGGGTCAATCCTAGCCCATCTCAAACATCCCAAGTATGAAGACAATGTCCTGGTGCGGGCATATCCTCAGGCCTGCTTCAGTGGGAATCTTACCTGCCAGTGGTCAGAGCGCAACTCCCTCATTTCTGACATGCTCAGATATCAATTCCTTCATCTTATCATCGCAAATGGCAAATCCATAATACTCGTTCCCGGGGAACTTCGGAGCATGGACGAGAAATCCCTTTGCGTTCAGCTACCCAAAACAAGTTATGCGATTGGCCAGCGTCAGACCAGGAGATATACTTGTGAAGAGGTCACCGCCGAATTGACTCAGAACGGTTTCTGCGCCAAAGGCGAACTATTGGATTTCAGCCCAGTGGGACTTCGTATGAGGGTGAGGCCAGAGTCTCACTCCTCTTTTCATTGGTTAAACTCAGATGAAGTGGTAAGCATGCTCTTGCGTCATGGCAAGCAGATTCTGTTTTCTGGCACTTGCTCTTTCATTCGTGAGCAAGGCAATTTTCATGAAAGGGAATTTGTGTTAGTGCCTAGTGAGAAAATGATTAAACGATTTAAGAGAAAGCAGATACGTAATCCCCGTCTCCGTTTAATACCATCGCCCACCGTCACCTTTGATCATCCCTTTTTGCGGAAGAGATTTCAATTGGAGGTTAGAGATATCTCCACCTCCGGATTTTCCGTTTATGAAAAATCGGATGAAAGTGTGCTGATAGCCGGAATGATTATTCCTCGCCTATCCATCAATTTTGCCAGCGAACTAAAAATAAATTGTACTGCCCAGGTGATCCATCGCGACGAGAAAAAGACAGATGAAATTCGTTGTGGATTAACCATTTTGGATATGGACATTAATACGTATAGCCTTCTTACCCATGTACTAACTAAGTCCCTAGATCCACACGCGCACCTTTCTGATGCAGTGGACCCGGACGCGCTTTGGGAGTTCTTTTTTCAAAGCGGATTTATTTATCCCTCGAAATATCGTCTTATCCATTCTCATCGTGAAGATTTCAAGGAGACCTATCGGAAACTCTATCAAGAGAAGCCCGAGATTGCGAAGCATTTCACCTATCAACAGAAGGGGAGGATCTATGGTCATATTTCCATGGTCAGGGCCTACCAGCGAAGCTGGATGATACATCACTATGCGGCCAGGTCCATGGAAAAGAAGCGAACAGGTTTTAGGGTTTTGAAACAAATGATGCATTATCTGAATGACATGTGCCGCTTGCCTTCTGCAAAGATGGATTATGTAATGTGTTACTTCCGTCCCGAAAACAAATTCCCTAAACTTGTTTTTGGTGGGTTTGCCAGAGCCCTTAACGATAGAAGAGGTTGTTCTACGGATCTATTCGCTTATCTTCCATATCCCACTCTGTCTTTGACGACCGAATTACCGGAGGGGTGGGCGCTTGAGAGATGTGCTGAACGGGATCTGTGGGCATTAAAGAGGTATTATATGCATTATTCTGGGGGTCTTCTCTTGGAGGCCTTAGGTATAGATCAAAAAGACTCAGGGGAGGAACCCCTGGAGGTTGTCTACGGCAAAGCCGGATTCCACAGGAAATGCGAAGCCTATTCCCTCAGCTACCGGGGTGAACTGGGCGCGATTCTTATTTTGAACCAATCTGACCTGGGACTTAATTTCTCCGAGCTGCTCAATGGAATCAAGATTTTGGTGAACAATCCAGAGACCCTCCCATGGAATGTTTTGTCTACGGCGGTCGGAAAGCTGGCAGCAGGGTATGATATGGAGAAGGTTCCTATCATGTTTTACCCCTTTGAGTACGTGCAAGCACAGGATATCCCGTATGAAAAGCGATATCAATTATGGACCTTGAATGTGCGCTACGGGCAGGAGTACATGGAATTTATGCAACGGAAGTTCAAGATAAGTTATGAATAGAGCCCAACAGCGTCCATTCCGCCAAACTTCTCCTTCAAGCGTCCCCAACCCTCGGTACGGATAGCACTTTAGATCCACTTCCAACAAACAAGGGCGCCAAATAGCATCCTCTGGCCGCAATGCGCCGCAGAGGGGGTCTATTTGTATTTTAGAGTATAAAAATAAATCTTTGTAATAGATTTGCCATATACTCAGTAACATTTATTGACATATCATTATTTATGTTTATAATATAGGCCTCTTTTTGTATAATTAAATAATAATTAAGCCTATTTCAATCAAAAGGATATGGGATATGGCCACGTCTGATGGTCACGAAGGCAGAATCGATACCCCTCTCTACAACAGCCGCATCATAAAGAACTACGTAGAATACATCAAAGAATTCCATCCTAATGTGGATATCCATCCCATTCTAGATTATGCATGGATCAAGACCTATGAACTGGAAGACCAGGGTCACTGGTTCAGCCAATGGCAAGTAGACCGTTTTCAGGAACTCTTGAGAAAAAAGACAGGGGATCCCAATATCTCTCGCAAGGTAGGACGTTATGGAGCCGCTGCCAGGGCCTCTAGCGTTGTGAAACAATATGCCCTGGGGTTCATGAGCCCTGGAGCTGCCTATTGGGTGATAGAAAAACTTGCTGCTCACTTCACGCGAGCATCCACTTTCAAGAGCCGCAAATTGGGACCCAACAAGATAGAGGTTTCATCCATTGTACATCCGGACGTGACTGAAAGGCCTTATCAGTGTGACACCCGACTGGGATTGCTTGAGGGTATCGCGAAGATCTTCACCAACAAGTTTGCGAAAATTGAACACCCCACCTGCGTGCACAGGGGTGGAGACCTTTGCCTGTACATCGTGACCTGGGAAAAGACACCCTCCTTTATGTGGATGCGAGTCCGGAATTACCTCTTTGTGATGAGTCTTTTGGCGTGTGGAGTGCTCCATTTCTTCATTCCGCTTTTTTTGTGGCTAGCCACTATTTTCTTCTGCACCACACTCGTGACGGTATCTTCACTCTATGCTGAGCGTTGCAAAAACGACGAGTTGGCCAAGAATATCGAAAGCCAGCGCGACGCGGCCAAGCTTCTCCTTGATGAGATCAACCTTCGTTATAACAACGCCCAGTTGGTCAAAGAGGTGGGCCAGGCTACCGCCATGTTTCTGGATACGCAGAGACTGCTTAGCGCCGTTACGGAGGCCCTGGAAAAACGTCTGGATTTTGATCGGGGAGGGATCTGGCTAGCAAACGAGGAAAAGACCCGACTGAGGTATACTATGGGCTACGGATACGAGCCTGAGTTGGAGTTGCTCTTGCGGCGCACGGAATTCCACTTGGACAATCCCCACGCCAAAGGTGTTGCCGTTCAGGCCTTCAGATCTCAAAGCCCCTTTTTAGTCAATGATATTTCAGACATAGAGGGGGACCTTTCTCCTAAGAGCCTTAAATTTATCCAACAGGTTGGCGCCCAGTCCTTTGTTTGCGCGCCCATTGTCTATGAGAGGGAATCCCTCGGTATTCTGTTTGTGGACAACCCCAAGTCTAAGCGTCCCCTTAGCCAGAGTGATATGTCTCTGCTGATGGGGATAGCGCCCCAGATCGCTATAAGTATCCATAATGCCATGTCTTATCAAAGACTTGAGGAAAGCAAGAGACGAGAAGAGAGTCTCAGAAAGTTATTTGAAAAGTACGTTCCTCCACCCGTTATAAGAAGATATCTGGATTCTGGTGCCGAAGACCTTTTTCGGGGAGAGGAGATGTCCATTACCGCCCTATTTCTGGACATCAGAGATTTCACGTCCAGCTCTGAGACGATGGATGCCAAGGATGTCGTCGCTTTCTTAAACGATTACTTTAATAAATGCTCTGCAATAATCACGAACATAACAAGCAAAAAGGGGCATATCAACAAATACACGGGTGATGGATTCCTGGCCATCTTTGGCGCCCCTGAACCCCTGAAACATCATGCCGCTTTGGCATTTAATGCGGCCTGTGAGATTCTTGAGTTATGCAAGAGGTTCATTTTGGGGGGCAAGCCCATGGAAGTGGGCATTGGCATTCATACGGGCAAAGCCATTGTGGGCAACATCGGATCACAAGAAAAGATTGAATGGACGGCCGTCGGCGACACCCTCAACACAGCGGCTCGCCTCCAGGATTTCACCAAGGCATTCCATGATTTTCCCATCATTCTTAGCAGAGACGCCTGGCAGGAACTAAAAGGGCACCGTCACCACCCTGAGATCAGGCCTTTGGGAAAACAGAGAATACGAGGGAAAAAAGGGATGCTGGACGCCTTCGGTTTCAATCCCCATGGCGGGAGCTCCCTCGGGACCCCAAATAGCAAGGGTTTCATGCCCTTCAAAAGGATAAAAGGGGTGTGAATCAAACGTGAGGGTCTGAGTGGATCCGGTATCTTTTACACAAGTCTTCTCCTCACACACGCTACAGGGCTCAAACTGAGACCAACCCATCTGTGCTTGCCTATATTTCTTAGCCTATGTGCAATCAGGCGAGAGACCATCACTTCGGGTTTTTCCATTTACAAGAATACGGAGAAATATCTAAAACGCCTTGAAATTCTAGGGAGTTGATATATCTTATTTTATACATTATAACTAATGGAAAATTAATGATAATTGGATCAAGGAAAGATAATAATGACGAGAGAATTTAGTTTTGAGCAAGGCCCAATTCGACCTCCCAACGAGGCGAGGAGTCTGCTTTTGCGGGTGACACGAAACTGCCCATGGAACCAGTGCCTTTTCTGTCCTGTGTATAAGAAAAGCCAGTTTTCCCTTCGAACCGTGGAAGAGATCAAAGAGGATATTCAGACAGCAAAAGACACGGCTGATGAGATAAAGGCCCTCTCCTGGAAGTTGGGATTCAGTGGAGAGGTCAATGACCAGGTCATAAGCGCTATCTTCAACAGCCCCAATTACAGCAATGCCTACCGAAGCATTGCCATCTGGCTCTATTATGGAACGGGTGCTTGCTTCTTGCAGGATGCGGATAACCTGGTCATGAAGACCAAGGACCTGGTGGAAGTTCTGGGCTTTCTTAGGGAGAAGTTTCCACAGATAACCCGTGTGACCACCTACTCCAGATCCAGGACCATCGTGCGAAAATCTGTGGAGTCCCTCAAGGCAATCCGGAAAGCAGGACTGGACAGGGTGCACGTGGGACTGGAGAGTGGATATGATCCGCTCCTGAAATTGATGAAGAAGGGCGTGACTGGGGCCCAACATATTGAGGCAGGCCTAAAGGTCCTGGAAGCAGGGATGGAACTCTCCGAGTATGTGATGCCAGGTTTGGGGGGGCAAGGTCTGTGGCGGGAGCATGCCATAGCCACGGCGAAAGTCCTGAACCAGATAAATCCCCATTTTATCCGCCTCCGAAGCCTGAGGGTACCTGATCGGGTTCCCCTTTCCGAGAAGTTGAAAAATGGCGAGTTCCAGATGCAAACCGATGATATGCTGGCTGAGGAGGTGAAACTCTTTATAGAAACCCTTGAGGGAATTACCAGCACGGTGACAAGCGATCACATCATGAATCTCTTGGAAGAGGTGACTGGGAAAATGCCTGAAGATAGAGAAAAGATGCTGGATGTGATCAGGAAATATCAGGAACTGCCCGATTCCGAGAGACTCATCTACCGGGTCGGCCGTAGAGGAGGGGCCTACCGGTCAACGGACGATTTAAAGCGTGATCCCGTCGCCTATGAAAAGATCAAGAACCTTGTTAGCGATTTGGAGGCCAAAGGGGGGAAAGAGGAAATAGAGAAGTTTATCACAGGGCTAGTTGACCAATATATTTAATAAATTTCAACTAATTATAGCTATTAAATCAAGCAATAATTTATATCTTTTGGTCTGTCTCTCCATTTAGGAGTACACCCTAATTTATGTCTTACTACCCGGTTTTGATTCACTTAGATGGGAAAAAGGTCATTGTGGTGGGAGGCGGCACTGTTGCCGAGAGGAAGATTGAGACGCTTCTGGAATATGGCGCAGCCGTCCACGTGGTATCGCGAGACCTAACTCCCCAGCTGCGCAAATACAGCACAGAGGGAACGATAGGCCTTCTCGGACAGGAATTCAATGAGGATTGTCTGGAAGGAGCCTTCATGGTGATTGCTGCCACGGATGACCCCCGTTTGAACCGCCAAGTGAGCAAAATGGCCAAAGAGAAGGGTTTGCTCGTCAATGCGGTAGATCAGCCCTCTGACTGCAACTTTATTCTGCCTTCCATTCTTCGAAGAGGGGACCTTCTGATCGCCGTTTCCACTTCGGGGAAGAGTCCCGCCCTCGCAAAAAAGGTGAGAGAGGCTTTAGAGGAAAGATTCGGCAACGAATACGAATCTTTCCTGATTCTCATGGGCCGGCTCAGAGAAGAAGTACTCTCGCAAAGACTCTCTCAGGATGAAAACAGGAGAATATTCCATGAACTGGTCCATTCTCCCATTTTGGAGGCCATAGGGAGAAAGGACTGGAATGGAGTGGCCATGATTCTCAATGGGATTATTCCAGGGCAACTCTCATCAAAGGACGTGATGAATTACTTAAAGGTTGAGTGAAACAATGGCTTTCCTACTGTTTAAGCTGGCTCTTTTTCTTATCCTTTTGGCAGCGGGTGGATTTATTGTCTATATTATTAAACAGCAAAAACCAGTGTACACATGGTCATACAGGATACTTGTGGCGGGTTTTATCTGCCATACCCTTTTTCTCGCCCACCAGTATTACGCCCTCGGCACGGCACCGGTGCTCAGTCTGAAATCAGCCCTCTCATTTTTTTCATGGACCATTATTGGTGCGTACCTCGTCTTTCAATTGAGATTCAAGTTAATGGTCCTAGGCTCCTTTATCGCGCCTCTAGCGGCCTTTCTCATGATCATATCCTCCTCCATACCCGGCATGGAAGTCGTGGTGAAACCCATGTATCGAAGCATCTGGCTGACGATTCATGTGGGCACCATATTCATGGGTAATGGCATGTTCGCGGTTACCTTTGTGGCTGCGATCATGTATTTGATTCAGGAACACCAAATAAAGAGAAAACGACTGGGCTCGTTTTACAACAGATTGCCCTCCCTGGAGACCTTGGATTCAATCAACTACTATGCCCTCATGTATGGCTTTCCCCTGTTGACTGTGGGCATGATCACTGGCTCCATATATGCCCAATATGCCCTGGGGAGTTACTGGCGATGGGACCCCAAGGAGGTATGGTCTCTTATCACATGGCTGTTCTATGCGGCCCTATTACATGAAAGGGTGGCCGTAGGCTGGCGAGGGCGCAGGGCAGCCATTATGTCCATTATCTGTTTTCTCGTTCTGATCTTTACATTTATCGGTGTGAGCCTCTGGCTGAGCGATTACCACAGCTTTAGGACTATTGAAGGTCGAACAGGAATATGATTAAGATCGTAAACTTGGGCATGAATCATGAGACAGCTCCCGTGGAGTTGAGGGAATGCTTAGCCAGGGAGCCGGGCAACACATCCGCGGCGTTGGCATCTATGAGGAAGCTTCAATCCATCAGGGAGGGTCTGTTTATTTCCACTTGTAATCGCGTGGAGGCCCTGTATACGAGCGAGGATCCGGAGGAGGCAAAAAAATCCGTCATATCTTTATTGTCAGATTTGGGGGGTATGCCCGAACATGCCTTCTCCTCAAATCTCTACACTTTCGAGGATACGGAGGCCGTAAGACACATCTTTAGGGTAGCATCCAGTCTCGACTCCATGGTGGTGGGAGAACCACAGATCTTGGGACAGATAAAAGAGGCATACTATCAGGCCACAAGGGAAAAAACAGCTGGCGTTGTTTTGAATCGGCTCATGCACAGGACCTTTCACGTGGCAAAAAGGGTAAGGACTGAGACGGGCATCTCCGATGCGGCCGTTTCCATAAGCTATGCAGCCGTAGAGTTGGCCAAGAAAATATTCTATGATCTGGAGGGGAAACGGGTCCTCTTAATCGGGGCTGGTGAGATGGCTGAACTTGCCGCCAGGCACCTTTTGGGCCATGGCGTCACCTCATTAAGGGTGGCCAATCGCACTTTTCGCCGAGCCGTCCAAGTGGCGGAGTCCTTTAATGGGAGTCCCGTTTCCTTTGATGAAATCGGGGCACAGCTTCTAGAGGTGGATATCGTTATCACCTCCACCGCATCCACCCAATATGTAATCAACTATGAACAAGTGAAGAGCTCCCGGAGGAAAAGGCGCAATCGTCCTCTTTTTTTTATTGATATAGCTGTGCCAAGGGATGTGGAGCCGAGGGTGAATGATCTGGGTAATGTTTATGTTTATGACATCGATGACCTGAAGGGGGTTGTGGCCATCAACATCGCCCAGAGGAAGGAGGAGGCTTTAAAGGCGGAAAGAATCGTCCAAGAGGAGGTCCTAAAGTTTGAAAAATGGATTAAGACCCTTGAAGTGGTGCCCACGATTGTCTCCATAAGGGAAAAGGCAGAGGCCATACGGCAAGCAGAGGTTAGGAGAAGCCTCAGCGGCCTTGGCCACCTCGATCCTTCTCAGAGGAAGGCCATAGAAACCCTTACCCTTTCATTGGCTGAGAAGATCATCAACGATCCCATCGTCGTGTTGAAGAGAAAAGCGGATAGACCCACCAGGGATACCTATTTGGATATTGCGAGAAGGCTTTTCAAGCTCGATCAAGAAAACGGGGGGGATGAATAGGAGGTCACTTATTTGGAGGCTTAAAAGGCATGGATCTGAAAAAGATGATAGAGAGGCTGGAGGCACACCCGGAGCATGAAAAAATAGGGATGATCGCCAGCCACCTGGGCATCGTTCGAGGGGTTTCCCGCGACGGGCGGGATGTATCTGGAATTCAAGTAAAGCATGACCAAAAAGTTATTGATAATATTATCAATGATATCAAGAAATTACCTGGTATAATTGATGTACTAGTCGACACCAATGAGGGGCATCTGAAGGTGGGGGATCAGATCCTGGCTGTGGCTGTGGCAGGAGATCTTCGGGAGCATGTATTTCCAGCGCTCATCGAGACGGTGAATCGGCTCAAGAAAGAGGCATCCATAAAGAAAGAATCGTTCAGCGTCGGCTGAAACCGATTAGGTGAAACGCCGAATAGGGAAGGAAACGGATATGGGAATGGTTGATGTGAGTGAGAAGCCCGTTGTGCATCGTAGGGCCGAGGCCGTGGGAAAAATTTTCTTATCCCCAAAGACCATTGAGGAGATAAGGGCCGGAAAGATCAAAAAGGGTGACCCATTACAGGTGGCGGAAGTGGCTGCCATGAACGCGGCCAAACAGACCCATCTCCTGATTCCCCACTGTCATCAGATCTTTCTGGATGTGGTTGGCGTGGAGTTCCAACTCAGCGCGGATACTGTGGAAGCCAGATGCGTGGTCAGGGCCCAGGCGAGGACAGGGGTTGAAATGGAGGCCCTTGTAGGGGTTTGCGCCGCGTTAAATACAGTATGGGATATGGTGAAATACCTGGAAAAGGATGAAGGGGGTCAATACCCGAACACCCGTATCGCCGATATCAGGGTGGTTCGCAAAGAAAAGGGTTCCTAGCCTATAATGAATGGGCCTGATCAAACATGTCTATTTGAGCTTGGGTTTCGACGAGATATCGAGAAGCCTCACAGCGTCCTCATATGTCTTCCACCCATGAGATTCTCCCGCGTGAATAAAGTAGACCTCATTTGAATAGAGTCTCTTCCGTTCTTCGCCGATAAACATCTCTATTTCACCGTTCAGGACAATACCGCACTGGTCAAAGGGGTGGGTGTGGCCCTTATCTTCCAGGCCTGGTCCTATTTCCATGCATGTCATGATCAAATTCTCCCCAAACTTTGCCTTGCTCATAATGCCTTTTCTGAACTCCTCCAATTCCAAGTCGGCCAGTTCCCAAAAAGTCATTTTGCCTCCTTTGCAAAAGCATGCCCGCATTCCCCTACAGCGTGTCGTAGGGAGCATCACTCCATATTTATCAACTTCAGAGATTTGCTTTTAGACTTGACACTTGGAAAAGGTCAAGAAAATAGTATCATTCCAAAGTGTCGGCCTCGGTTCCTTTGCTATGGGCGTTAAGGGCCGGGGGCAATGGGATATTTGTTAGAAAAGGCTCATGCCGCACTCAAGGCATGAGGCAAGGGGAAGACAGAGCATAGCCATGCCAATCGTTTGAGCGTTGACGCATAATGGCAAATTGGATATACTTCCTGCCCGAACAAGGAGTTGCTAATCAACCAGATGGTAGAGTCGATCCGCGGTTCAACGCTATAGCCGGAAGCAACATCAAGTTGTGTTCTTATGCAACGTGAGCCGAAAATGGGCCTGCCGCCACTTCACACCCCTGTGGGGTGTAATCAAACCCGGGTCCTTTGGGCGTGGATTATTTACTCCCGCCGACTGCAGAACACGCTTGCTTCGGCCCGTGGACAAAGGTGTGAGATATAATGAAGGATGAAATCAACATACGCTTTCGAGTGCTCCGTGTGCCCCTCAAGTCAACGGTTCGTCATGCGGCGGCCACCCGCAAGGTGGGAGAAAGCCTTTGGGTGCAGGCGCACAGAGGGCGTCTGTCAGGCTTTGGGGAGGGCTGCCCACGTGGCTATGTGACCGGTGAGACACTGGACTCGAGTTATGAATGGCTGAAACAGCATGTGGATGCGATCCAGGCGTCCTGTCAAGACCTGGGCCAGCTGCAAGCCTGGCAGGCGGAACATGAGGACTTGATCGACGCGGCACCGTCTTCTTGGTGCGCTGTCGAGTGTGCGTTGTTGGATCTATTTGCCAGGGAGAAAGCGTGTAGCGTGGAGACGCTTCTGGGCCGAAACGGTCCAGCGGGGCGCTATGCGTATACGGCCGTTCTCGGAGACAGCGATGAGTGGCGGTTTACATTCGCCGCGGATCATTACCTCACCCGCGGGTTCACCGACTTCAAGGTCAAAATCAGTGGTGACCTTCAGAGAGACAGAGAAAGGCTAAAACGTCTTGCGGAGCTTTGCCAGGAGCACGCCGTGTCCAACACACGGGTAAGGTTGGACGCCAATAATCTGTGGGCGGGCCATCCCGAGGTGGCCATTGAGCACCTCCGCAACTTAGATATGCCGTTCTTTGCCATCGAAGAACCCATGGGACCGCGGGAGGTGGAGTCTCTCACTCAGGTGAGTCTGGCGCTGGACTGTAGCATAATTCTCGACGAAAGCCTGTGTAGCTTACGTGACCTGGATCGGTTTGATGGCGCTCCGGGACACTTTATTGCCAATCTGAAAGTGTCCAAGGTTGGGGGTATCTGCCGTGGTCTCAAGTTGATCGAGGCCATTCGGGCGCGTGGGTGGCCGATTATTATTGGTGCCCATGTAGGTGAAACCTCCCTCTTGACTCGCGCTGGACTCCTATTGGCGCAAGCAGCGGGCGATTCGCTACTCGCACAGGAGGGTGCGTTTGGTTCTTATCTCCTTGAGTGGGATCCTGCTGAACCGAATCTGAAGTTTGGACGCGAAGGCGTTCTCGATCTCGAGCGTCCCTACGCGGATCTCACAGTACAGGGCCTCAGGATCGTCACCGAAGATAATTGGAAGAACGGCTGGGGATTGATATGTGGCAATCCTCCCCCTGAGAGCAATGGCAACGAGCGCCTTCTCAGCTATCGCATGCTTGACGGGTATGATATTCATTACAGGCTGTGGGGTCCCGAGAAAGGGGATGACGTGTTGGTGATTCTCCACGGGGGGATGAGCCACTCAGGGTGGCAGTATCCCTTGGCGCAAGCCCTTCGAGCCAAGTCCGATATGTCTGTGGTTGCGCCCGATCGAAGAGGTTGCGGGCTCAATGCGAGAAGGGGAGATCTTGGCACGGCTGAGCTCGTCATCCAAGATGTGGTGGAGCACTTGATCCACCTGAAGCGCTCCTTTCGACGCATTCACCTGGCAGGTTGGTGCCAGGGGGCCCAGTACGCCTCGATTGCAGCCGCCAAACTTCAACCTGAAAACCTTCTGTCGAGCCTGGTGCTCATGACACCTGGATTCTTTTGGAACGACCGCTTCAGGTCGGTCATCGATATCGCTGAGAAGACGATGTTCAGCCTCAGATCCACCTTCAAGTTCGAACCCGAGCGCGAGAAGGCTTTTGTACCCATCCCCATGCAGGCCAGCGACTTTACTTTCGCCCGGGAATGGTTGACTTTCATCCAAGAGGATCGCTTCAAGACCACAAAAGTGACCATGAAGTCGGCGCTCATCATGGATGAGATACAGGAAATGTCGTGGTCTGCCATTCTGGCTGTCCATGTTCCCATGCTCGCCATTTTGGCGACCGACGATCGTATCGTTGACAATCGCAAGGTAACCGAGTACCTAACGCCTCTCATCGAGGCGTCTCCTAGGAGCCGTCTGGCTACCATCGACGCATGTCACGCCGTTCACTTCGAGAAAACGGACGAGCTGACCCAAAGCATTCTATCCTTCATCAGGAGCATCTAGCCGTCCTGCTCAGTCCCCTCGCTCCGGATTCTGCACGAAAAAATAAGACAATATCCAGAGTTTGGCCGCTGGCAGCGCCATCTGCGGCCATCAACGACGACCTCTGAATTCTGTCACATGAAATGAGTGCTTTTTATCCTTTAAATCTACTGGGGTCTGAAGATGAGAAGCCAGACATGGGCGATAAGTACGCTGATAATCATAAAAGGAAAGGCCGTTTTCATGAATCCACCAAACGTGATCCTATATCCCCTCGCTTCTGCGATCCCCAGGGTCACCACATTTGCGGAGGCCCCAATGATCGTGCCATTGCCACCGAAGCAGGCACCCAGGGCGAGCGCCCACCAGAGCGTATTGCCTGAGTCCGGAATCACTGAACTGAGATAGGCCACGATGGGAAGCATGGTCGCTGTGAAGGGAATGTTATCCACGAAGGCAGACATTATGGCAGCCACCCAGATGATGAGACTGCAAGCAGCCACAAAGTCTCCCTTGGAAAGTTCTAGGATCCAGTCCGCAATCAGTGCGAGAAGCCCGCTCTCTTCCACTGCCCCCACAATAATAAAAAGGAAGATGAAGAACATCAGCGTGGGCCATTCAATATCCTTCTCAACAATCTCGATCATATTCACTTTCTGCTTGAGAATGGCAATGGTGAGCAGCACGGAGGCACCCATCAGGGCAGCCACACTCACTTCCATGTGCCAGTAACCGTGGCTGAGAAACAGGAAGACGGCAAAACCTAAAACGCCCAGACCGTAGGCTAAGAGCCCAGGATCGGTGATGGGATATTTCTCTTTAAGCTTCTGGATGTAGTCTTCCACATTTTCAACCTTTGCAGCCGAATATTTCTTTCCCCACACGAGCTTTGTAAAGACAAATAAGACAATCATGGTGACCGCGCAGACCAGGGCGAGCGCTACAACGAAGTCCATGAACGTGAGGCCGGCGTAGGATCCGATCATAATATTGGGGGGGTCCCCAATAAGGGTGGATGTGCCACCCACGTTAGATGCAAGCACCAGGGGTATCAAAATGGATAACGGGTTTATAGAAAGAGAAACGGCTATTTCTATGGCCACCCCTGTCAAAAGGAGCATCGTGGTCACATTATCCAGAAAGGCTGAAGCGACAGCGGTGAAAATCATGAGATACATGATGAGCAGAAAGACCTTCCCTCTGGCCAGCCTGTAGGATATGTAGGCACACCACTGAAACACCCCGGTATGCTTCAAAACACCCACGATAACCATCATTCCCATGAGGAGAAAGATAACATTCATGTCTATGGCCTCTACAGCCCTTTCAAAGGAAAAGATATGGAATGCGGGCCATATGGTGCCGATTGTGTGGGATATGAGTAACATGAGCGCTGCACCGAGCATCGCGGCAATGGTTCGGTGCAGGAGTTCGAAGGCGATGAGGCAATAGGCAAGGATAAATAAAACTGTAGAAATCCAAAATGCCGCCCCCAGAATGCGGGGCATAACAATGTCTTGGCTGAAAAAGTAGTGACTCCCTTTCCGTGCCAGGTCACTGCCCTTAAATTTGAGAAGTCGAGTCCCAAAGCTCGTCTTTCTGGATTTTATGTGCACGGTGGAGGTTTCGATCTGTTTTTTCTCAAGTTGAAAACGAGAAATGTAGTGCCCGTTGGATGCCGTCACGATGCGGTCCATTTCCACGCCGTCGACCAGAATGAGCACCTCTGCCTCAGCGACAGGTTCCTTATGGTTGTCGAGGATATGCCCGGAAAGATTGACCGTCACGCCATCTGGGATCATGCCCTTTGGGGAGGGGGCACTTTTTTCGCCATGACCGCCGGCCATTGCAGAGGTAGCGATGAATGTTACAAGAAGTGCGAGGGCGATGCATCTACCCATATTCCGCATTAGGAAGGGGCCTCCTGAAAGATATGGAATGGCAATCTAACAGATGGGATTTTTGACTGTCAAGGAAAAGGTCCTCATATTTCATGGAGAAAATGGCATCCGTATAACTTGCCCTGGCAGACTCTACTTTTTTAGCCGAAACGACCACTTAGGCGGAGCAGGTAGCTTTGCTACTGAGGACGGGTGCGCGGATGCCCCGCGGCTTGCCACGGGG
>Ga0209427_10000538_pt1 | contig 40542 bp, 36 predicted proteins | sample DeeMarSWOR136_30_FD_187465 | JGI IMG/M metagenome (GOLD analysis project Ga0209427, IMG submission 187465) | Marine sediment microbial communities from White Oak River estuary, North Carolina - WOR-1-36_30 (SPAdes) (version 2) | ecosystem: Environmental > Aquatic > Marine > Intertidal zone >...
CCAAGCAATAGTCTTTAAAGTCCAAGAAACTCCTAGAATATCTATATCATTGTCGGTGTCCAGGTCGATAGCATAAACATCCTGTGCTTCATAGAAAGTATCAATGAGAGTGTGTTTGGTAAAATTTTCATTACCATCGTTTTCAAACCAAGCTATTTCATTTGCGTAGTAGGCAGCCCCCAATATGTCCGTGTCACCATCAGTATCAATATCCGCTGTATGAACTCGGCGGATACCTGGGAAAGGATCACTCGCAGGAATAAGGTGCTTCGTAAACTGTGGAGTCGGATGACCATCATTCTCATACCAGCAAATAGTAGAATCACCATACATAGCAACTACGACATCAGTACCATTCTGGCCATCAATATCATCTGTGTGTATACTGTAAGGATAATCAGCATTATCATCTATGCTTCGAGTGACAAAAGTTCCAAATCGATTTTCATGCCAGAGGACTTTATGATCATTATAGATCACAGTAACAACATCAGTATCTGTATCACCATCTATATCAGCAGCATGGACACAAATTGGTAGATTTCGTGTATAATCAATACTATCCTTCACAAAATTCTGATTTCCATCATTCTCCCACCAGGCAATTTCGTTGTCAAATCTCGCTACGCTCACCAAATCCAATCCATTCTGACCATCCAAATCTACTGCAAATACTGAGTTGACTCCATCGAAAGTACTATCAACAGTATGTTTTGTGAAATTCTGATTACCGTCGTTCTCCCACCAGGCAATTTGATCAACATCTGTGGCTACTGCCAAAACATCAATATCAGTATCACCATCCATATCAATTGCATAAACAGATCTGGCGCCGTTGAAGTTTGTCTCGATGATGTGTGGGGTCCAACCAATCTGAGCGAACACGCTCACTGGTACAACTAAAAGCATACATGTTACCAGAAATTTCATATTACCTCCTTTGCACTTATAGTTTCACGTTCTTCCTCTATAGTAAAATAATACCACTATTATTATAAAATATAATGATCTATACTTAAATGTCAAGCTTCTTGTCGAGTTTACAGGTATATCTGTGGTAAACTTGACTGCTGTCTGCTTTTTTGTATAATTGTTCTAAGTGGATAGAAAAGAAATCAGAATCAAAATCATTTTAGTCGCAAATACATCATGGTATCTCTTCAATTTTCGTTCACCACTAATTAAAGAACTAATATTTCGCGGCTATCGTGTGACTGCACTATCACCGTCAGATTCTTATGCTACGCGTTTCAAGAAATACGGAGTTAAGCATATCGATTTTAAGATAACACGCAGTGGCATAAACCCTTTAGAAGATGTCTTGTTGATCCTTAAATTTGTAAATATCTACAAAAAGCATAAACCGGATGTAGTTCAACATTTCACAATCAAACCCGTTATTTATGGATCGATCGCGGCCCGGATTGCTGGCATTAAATATATCTATAATATGATACCAGGATTAGGATATGTCTTTACTGGTGAAAGTTTTAAGAAATTCTGGGTGAGAAAGATTGCCCAATTACTCTATCGAAGATCTCTATCATTCTCCCAGCATATCTATTTTCAGAACAACGAAGATAGAAATTATTTCATAAAACACAGAATTGTCGATTTGAAGAAAACAAGCGTTGTTCCAGGCACAGGCGTTGATATAGATCTATTTTCTCCCAGACGATCACATAAGGAAAACGGCGTTACCTTCATTGTTGCAGCAAGAATGCTGTGGGACAAAGGGATTAAAGAATTTGTAGAGGCAGCATACAGTCTCAGAAAAAAATACAACAATGTTCATTTCTGGTTGTTGGGTCCTGTGGACTTGGAAAATCCGAGAGGCATAGCGCCAGAGCAACTAAGAGCTTGGAGCAATGATGGTGTTGTTAAGTATCATGGAATGACTGATAATGTAAAATCATATTTGGAAAAGGCTGATGTCATTGTGTTGCCATCATTCTATCGTGAAGGTATCCCTTTGTCTTTACTTGAAGGTGCAGCAATGGGTATGCCTATTATTACGACAGATTTTATTGGCTGCAGAGAGGTTGTTGAGAATGGGGTAAATGGGTTATTAATACCTATTAAAAACTCTGAAGCGCTCGCCGCTGCTATGGAGAAGTTTATTCTAAACCCTTCTCTTATGTCCCGCATGGGTGTACAGAGTCGGAAGATGGCGATTGCCAAATTTGATTCAAAAAAAGTTGTACAAAACATATTGCAACATTATCCGTTTTGAATATAATGTAACGTATTACAATGAAAATATTGGTAATAGGAAATACAGGTTTTATCGGCGATTTTTTAACCAAAGAACTTATCAGCAAAGGACATACAGTCATTGGGCTTGATATCAGACCTCCTTCAGAAGAACAGAAAAAGCTTTGCAAACACATCACCGGAGATATTCTTAATCGGAACGATGTCAAGGAAGCAGCGCAAGGTGCTGATATGGTCATTGCCCTTGCAGCCAAACACCATGATTTCGGCGTAACACGAAACGAATTTTTCAATGTAAATGTGCAAGGAACTGAAATTTTACTGGATTGCTTATCTGAATTGAACATAAAGAAATTGATTTTTTATAGTAGTGTAGCAGTTTATGGCACACAGAAAGAACCAACAAACGAGAACACAACTCCAAGGCCCGATAATGATTATGGTGAATCAAAATTAGCCGCAGAAGAATTAATCGAGCAGTGGGTAACCGAGAATAAAAGCAGGTGTGCTATCATTATCAGACCAACAGTTATTTTTGGACCTCATAATTATGCCAATGTATATAACCTGATCGATAAAATATACCGCAAAAACTTTATTTTTGTTGGTGATGGTAAAAACATCAAATCAGTAGCTTATGTGGAGAATTTAGTAGATGCCAATATTTTCTTAATTGATAAATTCAAACCGGGCATTCAGATCTTTAATTATTCAGATGAGCCTCAAATGACTATCGATAAAACAGTAGAGATTATTGGCAGTTATATGCCACATGGAATACCTAAGGTAAAAATTCCGTTAGTGTTTGCAGTTGCATTCGGGAGTATCTTTGATATCGTCGGGAATCTAATCAAACACAATTTTCCCATAACCGGCGCCCGTATGAAGAAATTTGCCACTTCTACCCATCACAAGGCAAATAAAATAAGAACCTTGGGCTTTGATCAGAGAATCGCAACAAAAGAAGGTTTCAGACGGATGGTAAAATGGTATTTAAAAAGCCAATCGGTTCAATAGTACCCCGTATTTCAGTATCTTAATTCTTAACTTCAGAGTTTTATCGTCACTGCCCAAGAATGGTTATCTTTATACCATTTAACAGCAGCTTCGATACCTTCTTCTACACTTTTCGTAGGTCGCCAATCAAGCGAATCCGTTGCCTTTGAGATATCGGCCCATGTTGCCAACATATCTGCTGGATGGAATGGTTCATATTTTATTTTGGCTTTTTTATTCAGTTTATTTTCGATAGTATGTAAAACATCAATCAATTTATGTGGTTTATCACCACCAAGATTGATAATCTCAAAACCTAAAGGCTTCAGTGCCAGAATTGTTCCTCGGGCAATATCATCGACAAAAGTGAAGTCACGCGATTGATTACCATCACCATAGATTATCACTGGTTTTCCCTGATCTACCCAGGATATAAATCTAAATATGCTCATATCTGGTCTGCCAGCAGGACCATAGACAGTAAAGTAGCGTAAAATCGTAACGTCTATGCCAAACTGCTTGTGATAAGTATAACAGGTTACCTCGCCGCCTTTTTTCGAGGCAGCATAAGGGGATATGGGTTCATTCACTGGCAGATCTTCTTTGAAAGGCATCTTCTGTCCGGCATAGAGGGAAGAGGTTGAAGCCAAGATAAATTTTTTTACTCCAAATTCACGACACAATTCTAACAAGTTCAGGTTGCCAATTACATTGGTTGTATAATAAACAAAAGGATTTTCCATGCTGTACCGAACACCCGCACGGGCTGCGAGATTAACAACAGCCATAAACGGCGATGGCGGTTTTGGCATCTTCGATGCGGTTAAAGTCGCTGCGCGACGGTTATGAGCACTTTGTGCGGTACTTATTTGAGAAACGGAGGATCGGTGAGACGGTGAGGTGGAGTATTTTGAAAAGATCTTTTTCAGAGAGTCATAATTTTCTATGTCGATTTTGTGGAATTTGAAATTCTTGTGCTCTTTGAGCTGGTCTAGCCTCCACTCTTTTAGACGGACATCATAGTAGTCGTTCATGTTGTCTATACCAACAACATCAAAAGTCATTGAGTCATTAGTCATTAGGGCTCTGGGAATTAAGCCAGGTTTGGTGAGGAGAAATTCGCAGACTTTCCAGCCAATAAAACCAGCTGCACCAGTAACTAGAATTTTGCCAGTTTGAACCATCTTAGTATTTTTGCATTAAAGATATTCACCTCATTTGATAATCACAACACGCCGTTTTTGATCTCCCACAATAACATGGTATATTCCTGCACTTGAGGGTTTGAACTTAATCTCATCCCCAAGCGATCCATAGATTTTTCGCCCTGTTATGTCAAAGATCTTTACGAGACTCGGTGCGGAAAGTTTCAATTCAATCGCCCGACCGATCGCCGTGATCCGTTCAATACTGATTTCCTGTGGAGTCATCTCTTGCACACCGTAGGTAACTGTATTTTTTTGAATCACCCATGTTTCTGGATCGACTGTAATAGCGATCGGCTCCTGTGGTAGCAGGAATTGAAAACCCTGGGGAGCCTGGGTAATTGAAAGCGTAAGTATTGTATCGCCGCTCGGATAGTCAACACCGATCGGAAGAGGCATATGAAATACAAGGGGTCCTAATGTCTGGATCTGGTCAACATGCATGATCAAGCGCCAGTTCGGAGCTTCCTCAACCTTGTGCCAGAGGATATCATAATAAGGATACCCACTATCATAAACCCATTCGTTAAAGAACCAATCATAATCATCCTGCAATACCTGATTCATAATCCGATTCAGATCATCAGATGAGGCATTTTTATATGCGAATGAATCACGGTATGTGGCAAGTAAGTTTAACCAAGTATTATCATCGGCACACAAATATCTTATCATGTGACAAAGCCATGAACCCTTACAATAAGAATGACCCCAATTAAAAATATGACTGGGGGGTGGATCATAAATCGGATGTGGAAAGGATGCTTCTGAACTGAAGTATGAATTGCGGCGCGAAATCATGGTATTTATGAAAAGCTGATGATTAACATGGTGTTCCCGGTATAAACAGTCAGAATAAGTAGCAAATCCCTCATTAAGCCAAACATTGGCCCAGCCAAAACAGGTAACCATATCGCCCCACCACATGTGGGACATCTCATGGGCCATAAGATAGTAATCATTACTAACAAAACCAGAACGGTAGATTGAACTCAATGTTTGATGCTCCATACCCGCATAATAGAATGGATTTAGAATATCCATGCCATAGCGTTCAAATGGATAATCACCATACAAAGAATCATAAAAGTACACCATATCAGTAGTGTACTGAAAAGCAGTTGCTGTATAACCTGAATCCTGGGGCCAGAAGAAATATTTAATCTCAACGCTCTCAGCAGGAGTAGGGCAAAACCAATCTGAATAGGTTGAGTAAATGCTCGAGGCGAAGTGTATTAAATAGGGAGCGATTGGGTAATCATGTTTCCAATGATAAATTGCCCTGCCGCCAGAAACCTGTTTACCTAAATATTCTCCTGTTGCACACACAGTATATGTATCAGGAACATTGATATAGAACTCTACACCGTAATCTGCCTTATCCCATAATCTGTCATAACAGGGCATCCACCGCCTTGTACAGAAAGGACACCCTAATGTATAGGAAATAGGATTAGTGCTGGAATAATATAAATATCCCATGCTTCCAGAACCTGTACCATGATATCCCACCATGATGTCAAAAGAATCGCCTTGGTTATAAGGATGCGGAAGATCTACAAAGAGCGTTTCGTCAACATGGCTGTAGGTAACCGCAGTACCGTCTACTTTTATCGAATCAACACTTAAACCGAGAAGATGTAGATCAACTTGAATGAGATTGTTCTCATTACTGCGTGCAGAAATGGTGACAGCACCCTCGAGATAGCGCGACGTCATAGGTAAAGTAAGATCGATCAGATAGTGGAGCACATCATATGAATGTGTCGATTCAGCGCGCACTGTCTCAGGATAGAAAACCTGTTTATTTTCAATTGCATCAAGGAATGATTGATTTATCAAAAATAATAATAGTATTACCATATTTCCTCCTTTTTATAATTATACAAACGGTAATAATGATGTCAACAGAATAAAGCAGGTTTGGAGTTTGGGTATGGAAGGTGGAAATTAGAAACCAGTAGCAACTATGCAGTAAGCAATTAAGTTGTTGATTAGAATTAAAGTACGGAATTCTCGCGATGACAACGTATATATTATCGTTTTCGCCGCTAACTGCTGTTTAGTGCTTACTACCTACTATCAGTATTAATTCCCTGAGTACCTCTGCGACGGTTGAGCCTGATGCCCACGGAGATGCAGCTAATGGATTATACTCTACAATATCTGCACCGACGATATCTTTGTCCCTTAATAATAGCAGCGAATCAATCAGTTCTCGGTAAGAAACTCCTCCAGGCTCTGGAGTGGACACTGCCGGTAAAACGCCGGCATCAACAACATCAATATCAATCGATAAGTAGATTGGACCATCAATGTTATTGATAACTGATGTTAATGATTTCAGAATATCAAATTTGTAAAGATTCTTACCAAACTCAAACTCTTCTTTTGTACCTGAACGAATGCCAAATTGAAAGATATTTTCGATGCCAACAACTTCACTCACCCGGCGCATTACGGTTGAATGGCATACTTTTTCGCCGAGATATTCATCACGTAAATCACAATGAGCATCAAAATGTATTACTGAGAATCTATCATAACTCGCCTTATACCAATTAATCATTGGCAGGGTAATCGTGTGCTCACCACCAAGGACAATAATTTTTTGTCTTGAGTTGAATATCTCAAGCACTTTTCGCGATTCCATCAGCCACTCTTGAGTCTCAAAGTGGATATCTCCATAGTCAAAGATTTTCAAGTCGTAGAGACTTTTCCCCTGATATGGCGAATACTCTTCAATGTTTTCTGAGCATAACCGAATATATTCCGGCCCGAAACGTGCACCTGGAATAAAAGAAGAAGTGCGATCATAAGGGATGCCAAGAATTGCAATCTGGGCATTTTTTAAATTGGAATTGGCGTAATATAGCTTCATAATAATAGATTCAATGAATGGATATCAGGACACCAGAATAACAGGTAGCGGGTACCAGTACATCAGGGCACCAGGTATGTTTATCCTGATAACCCGGTAATCTGATATTCCATCACTAAGCTGCTTCTGAATAACCAAGGGCTCCAGCCATTGTAATTACTTTAATCGGACAAACTTCAAAACATCTACCACAACCAACACAATTATCCTTAATAACGGTATGTCTCTTACCAGGCTCACCCTCAATCGCCTTAAACTGACATACCTTTATGCACTCACCACAACCGTCACACTGAGAGGATATGATGGCATAAGGTCGTGCTGGTGCTTTGTCAATAAATGATTTTGTCGGGCATTTGTTATAGCATATTCCGCATGAAGTGCATTTTGCAAAATCCATCCGAGGAAGATTACCATCCATTGCAATAGCACCTTCATAGGGACATACCTTAACACAAAGTGTGCAGCCAATACAACCTGCCTTGCACACATTCTTAACAACTTTGCCTTTATCAAGGGTCTTACAGGCCAAGTATATAAGTTGCGATCTGGGTATAAGCTCCAAAACCTGACGCGGACATTCTTTAACACAGATACCACAGGCAGTGCATTTCTCCCGATCTATTATAGGTAAACGATTCGGGCCCATTCGTATTGCATTAAATGGACATACACTTACGCAGTGACCACCACCAAGACAGCCATATTCACATGCCTTGTTTCCGCCTAGTAAGATGTAGTTACTTCGACAGTCACCCGGCCCGATATATTCAAATTTTTCAACCGCCTCGTCCCGACCACCTCTGCATCTTAAGACACAAACCATCGGCTCAGTCTCCTCAACTTCAACACCCAAAATCTTACCAACCGCTTTGGCTGTTTCAGCACCACCCACAGTACAGAGATTCGCAGGAACTTCGTCGGTTTTAGCAGCCAGGGCATGGGCATAGGCTTCACATCCAGGAAAACCGCACGCACCACAATTTGTTCCGGGAAGAACTTCTCTTAGCTTCTTTTCTTTTTCACTAATTTTCACCAGAAATCTCTTATTGGCAATAGCAAGAATTATACCAAAGAATAAACTCATTCCTCCCAAACCAAGAATTGACTTTAGAATACCTGCAGTATCCATGGTAGGAATTATATGTATTTTTACAGCGATGTCAACATGACCTTGCGAATGTACATACAACTCGGTTATACTTTTTAAAAGATTTAAAGAAGTTCTTTAAAAAAATAAATTGCAAACAAGATTAAAATGTCAAAAAGTCAAGCACCGATATTGCTTTTCAGTTTTTTCTGGCCAAAGAGTATCCTCTGTTCAAACGGCGAGGAACGTATTACGGAAAGTTCTTTTCTTGCCTTCTCTTTTATTTTAGCACTTTCTCTTTTTTCGCCATGAAGTGATTCATATGCAGCGGCACCTGCAATCTTACCCTCGAGCATCGCAGTAGACGCTTCTTCAATACATGCCAGATCTCCACATACAAAAATATGTGACTTCGAGGTCATCATGTCCTCATCGTGGTATGGAACGTGGCCGCCTAATTCAGGGATATAATCTATATGACACCCAGCGTGATACAGGAGTTCACAAAGAGGAGAAAGACCGATCGCAATTAATATCATATCACATTCAACCGTTTTCTCAGTTCCCGCCAAGCATTCATACTTACCACCGACCTCTGAAATAAGCGCTGCCTCTACGCAATCCTTACCTTGTGCCTCAATGACTGTGTGCTTGAGATAAATTGGCACACCTGCTCTTTTTATTTTTGCGGCATGAACATAATAACCACCAACTTTGTCAAGAATTTCTACAATTGCCTCAACCTCAACATCAACCTGCAACAGCTGATAAGGTACAATTAGTCCAATATTACCCGAACCAACCACTAAAGCCTTCCTTCCTGGCACGACTCCGTATACATTCATCATAGTCTGTACTGCTCCTGCGCCATAAACCCCAGGAAGATCAGAATTCTCAAAAGCGAGCATATTTTCACTCGCGCCAGTTGCGAAGATATATCGTTTTGCTTTCAGTTGAAAAAATTCATCAGCTTTCAGTATGCCGAGCGTGTCGCCATCGTAATAGCCAACAACGGTGGCATTGTTGACAATCTTAATTTCTAATCCATCCACCTTTTCAGTTAGTATTCGCGCAATATCTATACCCCTTACGCCACAATAATGTGCTTTAGATCCAAAAAATTTATGGGTCTGTTTAATTAATTGACCACCCAGCACAGGGTTATCGTCAACAATGACTACGCTGGCACCAAGTTCTCTTGCGGCAACAGCCGCTTCTAATCCAGCAGGACCACCGCCGATGACGCATATGTCTAAGTTATTCGTCATTTGACTTTTGTCATTTAACATTAAAGAACCCCTTTTCCTTTTTGCCTGCGGACTTTCATACCTTCTTTTAATGGTTCCATGCAGACCATCACATTCGGTCTGCCGTCGACCTCCATTAAACAAGATGAGCATTTTCCAACAGCACAAAAGAATCCTCGTGGTCGGCTATATTTTGTCGAAAGACTAAGCACTTTAATACCTGCTGCATGCAGCGCAGCGGCGATCGGAAGACCTTCATAACCCTCAAGCTCCTGATCTTCAAAGTAAAACTTAACCTTTTTCCCACGTTTGAATTCGAGGATTGGATGTTCTGTTATATAACCGGACATTTTCATTCTTTAGTTACTCACTAATTGTAGAACGGCATTTGCGGTATGAATCAACATAATGGTCACCAGAAAATCAGGACACCAGGTAGTGGTTATCAGGGTAACCGGATATCAGGATAATAAAACTACTCTGATAACCTGATGCTTTGGTATCCTTCATCCTGACAGCCTGATAATCTAATATCCATTTGGAATCAGCTGTACAACAATGCCGCAATACAATATGTGCTGCGATGTTTTTAAACGTAAAACTATTCTTTAAAATAATCGACTGCATTTTTGAAAATATATAAACCGTCTCCAATGTTATTATCTCTTTTCCGTGTATGATACGGATGTTGAAGATATGATATGTGCCGTTCAGGGTGTGGCATCAAACCTAAAATTCTGCCTGTCTTATCAGTAATCCCAGCTATGCACATCACTGAACCATTTGGATTAAATGGATATCCTGTTTCATTGCCATCTTTGTCGACATATTGAAAAACTATTTGATTCTCAATGTCTTTTAACATCGCGTCATCCTTTACAACAAATTTCCCCTCGGCATGGGCAACCGGAAGGGTAATTATTGATTTAATACCTTTCGTAAATATGGAGCGCTCACTGTGCACCCTTAAGTACACCCAACGGTCTTCAAAACGTTCTGAATCATTGAGCACCAGACTCACTGACTGCTTCTCAAAATAACCTTTAAAGCCGGGAAGTATTCCGCATTTTACCAAAACCTGAAATCCATTGCAGATCCCTATTATAAGGTTTTTCTTCTCGATAAATGCAAGGAATTGATCACGTAGCTTAAATTTTATCTCATTCGAAAGAATTTTGCCTGCTGAAACGTCATCACCATAAGTAAAACCGCCAGGGAATGCGATTATCTGATAGTCAGTCAAAGGTCTGCTCTTCAAGTCATCAATATACACTCTTTCAGCAATTGCTCCAGCAAATTCAAAAGCATATGCTGTCTCAACATCACAATTAGTTCCAGCTGCTCGTATAATTAGAACTCGTGGTTTATTCATATCTTCAGGCAAAAATTAATAGCATTTCTCTCACGTCTAAAATTTAATTCTATCATCTCACTATCCATCAGCGCCGATTCCAATAGGTGATCACTGTAAATTTCCTTCATAAATGTTGAAAAATGTAATATCTGACGAATTATTTAAGAATAATGGTCTTGCCGTCTGCGGCAGCCTGAATATTTTTATCCGGGTGTTCACTTCTAAGATTTTGAAGAACATCGTCTATAAACTTATCTGTATTTGGAGGATCGTGATGAGTAAAAATAACATTCTTTACACCTGCATCCTTGGCAAGCTGCATTACCTGACTAAATGTCGAATGTCCCCACCCAATCTTTTTCTGATAAATTTCATCGGTATATGCAGCGTCGTGCACAAAGAAATTCACGCCTCTTACAAACTCCACGAATTTCTTATAGGGAGTATTCCCGTTTTCTACCAGGAGTTCGTTATCAGTTAAAAATGCAAAACAATTCTTCTTTTCCGTAAATTTCAAGCCGATTGTGTAATTTGGATGATTGTTGGCAATAGTCTGAATTCGAATATCTCCTATCTTTATGTTATTGCTTAATTCTTTATATTTAATTTTTGACGGCACGTCGGACCACGAGACTGTTGGGAAATAGGGTTTACTCATCTGATGTGAAAGAGCTTGTTTTGCAGTCGCTTCTTTTTTAGGGCCGTAGATGGTAATCACTGATTTCTTCAGATATATGGGTGCGAAGAATGGCAGACCTTGGATGTGATCCCAGTGATAATGAGTAAATATTAAATGAATAACAAGTTTTTTATTTTCCAATAAATGAGCACCTAATTCCCTAATGCCTGAGCCTGCGTCAACAACTATTGCATCACCCGCATTCGATTCAACATATAAACATGTCGTATTGCCTCCGTATTTTTTCGTCCCCTTGCTCGCAACTGGCAGTGATCCTCTCGTACCGTAAAATTTTATTACCATTTATTGCTTTTCCTTCGTCTTCTGCGACATTTTGCAGTTACCTTCGAAAAATACCCCTTGCTGTACGATCAAACCTTTGCAGACAATATCGCCAAGCATCTCCGCACCTGTCTGAAATTCTACAATCTCCTGGACACTAACATTCCCCTCAATCTTTCCACCGATAATGGCAGATTTACAGTATACATCACCCTTTATGATTGAATCTTTGCCAATGATTAGGCTATCTTTCGCGGTAACGCTTCCTTTGATCTTACCATCAATTTTCGTTGATCCATTAACCTTGATGTTTCCATTAACCACTGTATCCTTACCGATTACACTATCAAGCCTGCTTTCGTTCGCCATTCTTCCTCCTCTGATTGCTGAGCACTCTATAACTGTAAAGTATACATAAAAACCTTTTTTTGTCAACAATCAAACACGAAAAAGCAATTTTCTCGTAATCTCTGCTTTTTCAACAATCTTTTTTGTGCAAATAGCGCCAACGGGATTTGAACCCGTGATCTTCGCCTTGAGAGGGCGACGTCCTAAACCAAGCTAGACGATGGCGCCATATGCCATTATAAATATTTTTCAAAAAATGTCAACGCTCGGTAATGCCCTAAAAAACGTGCTTTACAACGGTTGAAATTTTATTATAATCTATCAATGAAAGTCTCGGTCATAATTCCGACCTACAATGAAATTGATAATATCAAAAAAGTATTAGAAATAGTTGAAAAAGTCAATGTCGAAAAAGAGATTATTGTTGTCGATGATTTATCGAATGACGGTACACGAGAATTTATAAGAAGACGAAAAGGAATTATGACTATTTATCACGATGAAAATTTAGGAAAAGGTGCTGCAATCCGTTCAGCTTTAGAAATTGCATCCGGCGATTTCGTTATTATACAGGATGCAGATTTAGAATATTCTCCTGATGAATATCCAAAGCTTCTTGAGCCACTACAGAAAAATCAAACGCGTATCGTTTATGGCTCACGATTCTTAGGAAAAGGAGATTTCTTGCGAACAAGCTATTATGCAAACCGTTTTCTTACTCTATTAACAAACCTGCTTTTCGGGAATCATCTCACCGATATGGAAACATGCTATAAGGTCATGCGGACAGAAATATTGAAGAATTTGCATCTCGTATCATCGCGGTTTGAAATAGAACCAGAGATTACGTGTAAAGTACTAAAAAAGAAAGAAAAAATCATAGAGGTACCTATAACCTACAGAGGACGAAGAAAAGGTAAAAAGATCGGCATGAGAGACGGTATTCAGGCTATATGGAATATTGTTAAATGGAAATTCAAAAAATGATAGCGACCATGAAAGTACTTATGGTTACAACTGCATATAAACGTTATGATGGGGATGTGATCACTCCGTGGCTTACTGAACTCATCCTCAGGCTTCGAGATAAAAAGATCAACGTTGAGGTATTTACCTCCTCATACAAAGGTTTACGTGACCAGACTGTTGATGGTGTAAAAGTTCATCGTTTTCGTTATTCGCCAAAGACCTTGGAGAACCTCACGCATGATGAAACAGTCGCTGACAAACTAAGTCATAGTCCCTTTAGCTTGATCCTTATTCTCTTCTATATGATCGCTGGCACCTGGTCGATTGTGCACCTGGTCAAAAGAGAAAAATATGATATCGTTCATGTCCATTGGCCATTTCCTCACATTATTTTCGGTGCATCGGCGCGTATCGCCGGTAAGATTCGTTTATTCTCTACTTTCTACGGTCTTGAAATACGTTGGTTCACAAAAAAATTCAGATGGTTAGCGAAACTCCTCGCGATCTTAGTAAATAAATCTGATATGATTACTGCAATATCAACCCATACAAGAACTGAGTTGGAGAAATATATAAAAAAGGAAATAAAAATCATGCCATTCAGTGCTGCAGTTCCAGAAAGAAAAGTAAGTATTAAAGATAATAAAAATATTCTTTTTGTTGGTCGGATTGTCGAACGGAAAGGTATTAAATTTTTAATCAAAGCGTTTGCAGAAATTAAAGATGAAATAGCCCATAATTTACTCATTGTCGGCGATGGACCAGAACGTCCAAGTTTGGAAAAACTTGTTGATCGGCTTGGATTGCACCCCCGGGTCCATTTTACTGGCTGGATCTCAGCCGATGAAAAACTACAGCATTATGAAACATGCAGTTTTTTTGTCCTGCCAGCAGTATATGATAAACAAGGTGATATCGAAGGCCTTGGAGTTGTCTTGATCGAGGCAATGAGTTGTCACAAACCGGTTATCGCTTCGAAAGCAGGAGGCATTACCGATATTGTTGAAGATGGCGTAAACGGTCTTCTTGTTCCACCAGGAGATGTAAAGGCGCTGTCTGATGCAATCAGAAGATTCGCAAAGGATACAGATTTGTGCAAGAGGATGGGAGAACAAGCAAGAAAAATCATTGACGAAAAGTTTAATTGGAATAGAATAATCAGTAATCTAATATCGCTATATAGAGAAGTGTAAGGAGAATGTGATGAATGGAACAAACATGAAACGTATTATAGAGGCGCTGCTGATTGCAACAGATATGCCATTATCATTGAAGAGAACAACAGAGATTACAAGTCTGCCTGAGGAGGAAATTAGAAAATATATCGATGAATTGAACAAAGAATATCATGTCTCAGGAAGATCTTTTGAAATCAAAGAAATAGCGGGTGGATTTCAAATATATACACTTCCTGAATTTGCTCTATGGGTTGGTGCGCTCCATGACCGCAAAAGCAAACTATCCAAAGCTGCACTTGAGACTGTTGCTATAGTTGCATACCATCAACCAATTACAAGACCTGAAATAGAAAAATTACGTGGCGTTGATTCAAGCTGGGTCTTGGACACGCTTCTTCAAAAAAGTCTAATCAAAACCGCTGGCAGGCTTCCTGTCCCTGGTAGGCCAATAAGGTATGCGACAACAAAAGAATTTTTGCGCTATTTCGGAATAAAAGATTTAAGTGATCTTCCTAGAGAAGAGGATTTTGGCGCACACGCTGCAGGAGCCGTTCTTGAGGAACAAAAAGATGAGTCTGAAAAAAAAGAATCTGGAGAAGCGAGACAATACGATAGGGAGGAGGATGCACTGACTGAAACTCAGGAGAAAGACGAAGTAGAAGACGATACACCCAATGAACAGATTTAAGGAAAAAACAACCTTTTCATGAAGCGCTGCGCAACAACACTGCTGCACGATGAATATTAAAGATGAGATAAAAAAATTCCTACATAATTTTCAAATAGAGATAGTCGGATTTGGTCGAATTCCTGAAAATCTCCAGGCTCTTGAGATAAAAGAGAACTTGCCGCGGGTTATCGTGTTCGGTTACCCACTCTCAAAAGATGTTTTAGCAACAGTGACTGATCGTCCAACTTTAATCTACAAACATCACTATAAGACAGTCAATTGGATTCTTGATCAAACTGCTTGTCACCTCGTCCATTTCATAGAAAAAAAGCAAAAACGGGCTTTGGCAATACCAGCCTCTCAAATAGTTGATTGGGAACACCGGAGAGGCCACATACCACATATTATTTTAGCAAGAGAGGCTGGTTTGGGCTACATAGGAAGGAATGGCTTAATTATTCATCCGATATTTGGCGCACAAGTACGTTATGTCTCTGTGCTAACTGATCTAGATTATAATCCTGACAGCAAAATTGATAAAACTTGTGGAGATTGCCATAAGTGTATTGATGTCTGCCCTGCTGGGGCTATTGATGAAAAAGGCGTTGATATTATTCGCTGCTTCGAAAAATTGAAAGAATTCGCAAAAATAAGAGGTATTGGACAACATATTTGTGGGATTTGTGTGAAAGTGTGCGATGGCAGAGATTAAGGAACCTCGGAAAGTATTACCATTTGCAGGGCTAATATATAAAAAGACTGCAGAACTTAACAAGGTGTTTCAATCGCTAGAAGATAGTGTGGGCAGCCTTCTGATAAAGTCTGATATCATACCCTTTACGCATACAAGCTATTATAATAAAGAAATGGGGGAAAATCTTTTAAGGCAGTGGTGCGTTTTCGAAAAATTACTCAAGCCAGATGCCATCGTCAGTTTAAAACATCTGACAAACGATATTGAAAAAAAGTATTTAAATGAAAAAAGCGGGAGAACAATCAATATTGACCCAGGATTCATATCTCTGAACAATCTCATTCTCGCCTCAACCAAGAATTATTCACACCGCATATATCTTGGCAAAGGTGTATACGGAGAGATAACGCTCATTTATAAGAACAGAACGTTTGTCTCTTTAGAATGGACCTATCCAGACTACCGAGAGCCCGCTGCAATTGAATTTTTCTCCAAGGCACGAGAAATTCTTAAAGAAAAACTTTCGTTAGATGTCAAGTAATCTAAACATCTATCTTAGGAGCAATTATGTTTGAGCTATCAGTTGAAGATACTTTTTCCGCTGCACATCAGGTAAAAGGATATCCTGGGGATTGTGCAGGCATCCACGGTCATACATATCGATTGAGAATTAGGGTCAGGGTGGAGAAGTTGGATAACATTGGTATGGCAGTCGATTTTAGGCAATTGAAAGATGCACTTAAGCAAGTTGTCGCCATGCTCGATCACAAAAACTTAGATGATATCCCTTTTTTTAAGAACCGCAACGCAACTGCAGAGTGGATTGCAGTATATGTGTTTAACGAGATGAAGAAAAAAGTAAATTTAATCAATTCGGTCACTGTGTGGGAAGGACTTGAGAACTCGGTTACATACTATGAGACTACATTTTGACCACAGCATGATTTCCATAGGGAAGTTATGAATAAAAAGTTAAAGAGTATTATATTGCTTTCAGGGGGGCTTGATTCTACGGTTAGCGCAACCATTGCAAAAAGGAGAACTAACCCACTTTTTGCACTCACCTTTGACTACGGACAATTAGCCGCTAAGATGGAAATAGAGTCATCCAGGAAAATCTGCAAAGTGTTAAAAATCAAGCATAAAGTTGTTAAAGTGCCATTCTTTAAGGAATTTGATACCCTGCTAATGCTACGCTCTGACCGGAAACTAAACAGTAAAGAATTCAGAGATATTGAAAATCTGTGGGTCCCGAATCGCAATGCACTTTTCATAAATATTGCGGCATGTTATGCAGAATATTACGGCGCAAGTCTTATTATATCGGGGTTCAACAAAGAAGAGGCACGCGAATTTCCCGATAACAAACCACAATTTGTCGCCGCAATAAATCATTCCTTAATGTATAGTACATTGAAACGCGTAAAGGTAAGAAGCTATGTTTCTGATTACACTAAAAGTCAGATATACAAAATCGGTTTAAAATACAAAGCACCTTTGAAATATATCTACGTATGTTATCTTGGTGAAAAAAAGATGTGTGGTGCATGTGCATCATGTAAAAAACTGCTTAAATGCCTTGAATGACAAAAGAATGAAAAGTTTCAATCCCCTCGGTCTTATCCGAAAAAAACGCGATGGTGAAAAGCTAACCAAAGCGGAGATTGAATTTTTAATTTCAGAATATACGCATCATAAAATACCTGATTACCAATTTGCCTCGTTCTTGATGGCGGTTTACTTTCAAGGTATGGATTTTGAAGAAACGACCGCTTTTATGGAAGCAATAATGCATTCAGGGAGGGTGCTCAATCTTGATGATATTAAGAAACCTAAAATTGACAAACATTCTACTGGCGGCGTTGGAGATAAAGTTTCACTCATACTAGCACCGCTCCTCGCATCCTGTGGTATATGTATCCCGATGATTTCAGGAAGAGGATTAGGACATACTGGTGGCACACTAGACAAATTGGAATCAATCCCTGGATTTAGGGTAGATCTAACTGTGAAAGAGCTTAGAAAGCAATTGAAGACCTGTGGTGTAGCGATGATCGGTCAAACTGCTGAAATCACACCAGCAGATAAGAAAATATATGCACTGCGCGATGTAACGGCGACCGTAGATTCAATACCTCTAATCTCTGCAAGCATAATGTCGAAAAAACTCTCTGAGGACTTGGATGGTCTTGTGCTCGATGTGAAATTTGGCAGCGGCGCTTTTATGCACAATTACAGGAAGGCAAAAAACCTTGCACGAACCTTGGTTCAGATCGGCAAACGTTCGGGTGTAAAGGTGATAGCTTTCGTAACTGATATGAATAACCCTTTGGGCGAATATATAGGCAATTCTTTAGAAGTACTCGAGGCGATCAAAGCGTTAAAAGGAAAAGGTCCCAAGGATTTAATGGAAGTAACGTTTGCGCTTGGCAAGGCAATGCTTAAGCTTGCTGGAATAAAAGGGGGTAAGAGACTTCTTGAGAAAAAGATCTCAAATGGCGAAGCACTTAAAACATTTAGGAAACTCGTTCAGTGGCAGTATGGTGACATGCTAATAACTGAAGACTGTTCCCGTCTGCCAATAGCAAAAAGAAGACATAAAATCAACGCACGGAGAACAGGCTACATACATCATATCGATACATTTCAAATCGGTATGTCACTTGTAAATTTAGGAGGAGGCAGACTACAAAAGGATGATACAATCGATCATTCCTGCGGATTTAGGATCCATAAAAAAATCGGCGATTTCATAAGAAAGGGAGAATGTTTAATAGAAATATATTCTGATAATGAACACAAAATGCATGCTGTACAAAAAAAGATACACAATGTTTTCAAAATCCATAAAAAATCCAGTCCCCGTAAGAAATTAATCCGCGAATCTTTCTATTAAATTTACTCAAGATTCCTCAAAAATCTTCAGTAATTCTTACACTATATATATTTATAGTATTTTTGCCCTTGACAAGTACCCTGATTTCTCCTATACTATTTTATGGATAGAAAGATGCAAAAGTATTCGTCCCTAGCAATATTTTTCTGTTTATTCTCCTTGGCGCGTGGCGCTTGGGAACCACTTGGACCCTTTGGCGGTAATCTTCGAGCACTTGTGGTGGATCCGTCAAATGAAAGCAATCTCTTCACTGCATCGATCTCATTACCCTGCAAGATTTTCAAATCAACTGATTACGGCGATTCATGGCACTATATTTCATCAATACCAAATCTTGTCTATTGTCTTGCTGTTGATCCAAATAACCCTTTAGTGCTTTATGCGGGAAGCTATGCTTGTGTTTACAGATCGAATGATGGTGGCGCAAGCTGGATCTGTCATTCACTTACAGGTCAGCAGGTATATGGCATCGTAGTTCATCCGCAGTTATCCACCACTGTGTTTGCCACGGGTATCTCAATGAGTGGAGGTCATTTCGTTGAGACATTCTTTAAGAGTACAGATGGCGGTGTGAACTGGACAAATATATTTCTCAATACTAATACAGGCTATTCGTACTGTCTAACACTTGATCCTACCAACCCTAATATTATATACGTCGGGGGATATTACTATGATACAACAAACTGTCCATCTGTTTACAAATCTAGTGATTGTGGGTCAAGCTTTATTGAACTTTCGTCTGGATTACCGTCTTCAAGTCAATGTGTATACTCATTGGCGGTTCATCCAACACATCCTGATTATCTGTATGCAGGTACGTATTTTGGAGGCATCTATCGCTCAACTGATGCAGGTCTTTCCTGGCTTCAAGTCTGTGCAGATGGCCGCTATTTCTCCAGTCTCACAACCACTCCAGCAGACCCCAATCTTGTCTATGCTGGCTCTGACACCGTAATATTCAAAAGCACTGACTCAGGCGCATCGTGGTTTCGGACGGGCATAGGATATGGTGGTAGTCGCAAGGTGTTCCGCTGTATAGAAGCAAGTCCGTCGTCCGCTTCATTAGTCTATACGACCGATAACTTCGGCTTTTTCAAAACCACAAATAGTGGTGTAAATTGGCGTGAATCGAACTATTGCATTACCTTGGCATCGATAAGATGTCTTACTGTTGCACCATCTTCACCGTCAACTATATATATCTATATCAAAGATTATGGAGCATTTAAATCAGTCAATAGTGGCTTAAACTGGGCCATACTCTCTTTGCCTATTGGATGTGGCATCAGTTCAATAACAACTCATAATACTAACCCTGATATTGCACTCGCCTTAGAAGCAGACGCTTGAGGATACGCCGCGCTCTGGAAGAGCACAGACGGCGGGTCCGTTTGGTACATTCTCGATTCCTTCCATTATGCCGATGGATCAGTTTTAGCTTCTGATCCTAGCAATGATTCGGTTTTTTGGAGTGGCGGGAAATACGGCTACATGAGCGTCTGCAAAACAACGGATGCGGGGTTTAGTTGGACGCGATACAATCTTAGTCCAGAATTTGGTTACGCATACGCCTTGTCAATAGATCCCACCAATTCTAATACTGTTTATGCGGGCGGCGATCCTGATCTTTACAAGACTACTGATCATGGAAATACATGGTCATCATCCTCTTCAGGTTTAACAGGCTACGCTTATGCGATTGCAATAAATCCTCACAATACGAGTATCATATATGCAGGGACAAGTGATGGTATTTTCAAATCAACAGATGCTGGATCTCATTGGGGATACAGTGATCTCGATGATGTCTATGCGATTGCCATTGATCCTAACAACCCTGAAACGATCTACGCTGGTACTGTAGATGGTGTGTACAAAAGTACTTCCGGAGGAGACACCTGGAATGCAATGGAGCTAGGCGGTAAACACATTACCTGTCTGGGCTTATATCCTGACACTTATTTATATGCTGGTACATATAGTAGTGGTACGTACCGCTGGGATCTAAATGTTGGTATAACTGAACAGGATTTTGAAGAGCAAAAACAATCAATTTCTGCCTCTCCCAATCCGGCAAGAGATAAAACAACAATTCACTATTTACTCTCAAGAGAAGCTCAGGTGAATCTTGCAATATATGATATTCAAGGAAGATTGGTCTGTTCTGTAATCAATGAGGTCCAAGGGGCTGGAGCACATACTGCACTATGGGATGGTGTTGACAAAAACGGAGCAATGGTGGCTGCAGGTATCTATTTCTACAGATTAAAAACCCAAGAGAGGGTCTACACAGAAAAGGTCATTTTACTAAGATAATCTATATAAACCGACTCTTTACGGGTAGAAAAAACATCTTAAACTAATCCCAACGTATTATCCCAAACTGTTCAGTCTCTCCATATTTCACAATAGATGCCTTGTGTTTTCTTTCTGATGTACTTTCCACGGCCACATACCCCTTTGCAGAAGCTGTTGCTTTGCTGATCTCTCCTTTGTCTCCATAGCGTGTAAACCATGACAGAAATCCATTACTATTATACCTTAATACAAGAGCATCGCTACCGATATTCCCTGCTATGTAGAAATCAGAAGGAGTGATCGGTTGTCCGGCATGGTAGACAGATCCTAAGTTTAAGCAAAATGGTTCAACAGACTCGCCGATTTTGCCGACAAACTTCTTCACCCAAAATTCGTTTCCAGTTTGGTCATATTTAATTGTTACTAGATCAGCCGTCGCATTGCTGTTTTGACTATAGCCAGTGACATAAACATGAAATGAGTCATCAAAAACCACCGCAGCAATGGCTTTTGGAATATCATCCATGTGTGCAGGTCCGTCAAAACGTCTTAACCATAATAGACTATCGTTTTCACTGTAAACCACAGTTAAATAGTCCTTTCCGGTTTCTTCTGTATAGCTGATACCTGTAATATATACGGTACCTGTTATGCCGATCTCTAAACCCATAAGGATACTTTCTTTTTCTGGGGTTTGATGTATTTTGAGGTCTCTGAATTTGCCCGTACTATCACAGCGGATAAAGAAGAAATCATTGTATGTTTCCAATACACCACCAACAATTATTTGATCAGATCTTTTGACATCAAATCTTACGTGGGGAAGATGTAAACTCGTAAGGGAGTAATCCGTGTTCCAAAGCTCTTCACCGGACTGATCGTATTTGGTGATAAAAATACTATACTTACCGTCCATCTTCATTCGTAGACCAGCAATGTATATATCACCTGAGTAGTCAGAAAGTATAGTACTTTCGAGCTCAGTTTGATCCGCTGGAATATCCACAATCTTCTCCCATACGATATTGCCAAAACTATCATATCGAATAAGCATTAAACGCCTGATATCAAGGCTATCGATCGCTTGGGCATGCACATAAACCCCGGCGCTTATTTGCAGAATATCCACTTCGCCCTGTAATACTATGATTGATTTCCCTTCGACTGATTTATAGTTGTGGAAATCAAATATCTTAAACCATTCAAATTCGCCCATGGAATCACATCGCGCAGTAAAACACTGACGACCTGAATCAGTTGTCCAGTAGGAACCGGTAATACATACACCCTTTTTTCTATTAGGGGAAATATCATTGATCCGATAATGCCCCGGACCTGCAGCATCGATCTCCTTTGTCCACTTAACCTCCATCTCACTACAGCACAAGAAGAGAAAAGCAATGATTGCCAGATACATAGTACTCTTCATGGAGAATTATAAAGCACACCAGCTGGATGTCAAGAAATGATGTCGTGCTATATCAATAATAAGCATAAAAGAGGGCTCAACAAGAGCCTTCTTACCTGTGATTCATTTAATAGGTAATTGCCTTAGAATTATTTCTTTTCAGCCCAATCTTTCAGAGCTCGTTTGATTTTCTCCTCAACTTTGGATGCGATCTCTTCCCATTCTTTTTCTTTTTTTTCTTGATCAGTTTCATCTAACCATGCCTTAATACCTAAACGTACCCTTTCTTCAACTTCATCGCCAATCTTTGCCCAATCGCGTCTCCTCGGCTTCCTTTTTCCAGCACGGAGAAAACATCCGAACAGAATAAATAATCCGATAATGAATCCCAAGTTGTATGGCCAACCTGTATTACTCGTTTCATACAGACCGACTTCATGGGTAAATAGACTCACAATAAATGTAATTATGACAATCAACCCATGCCATATACCAGCCCAGAATCCTGCCTTGTGGCCGGGATTGACCCCTTGATCCCAACGGTCATTCCCTGGCGCACAATTCAAGGATACAAAGGTTACACATAGAATCAACCCGATTGCCAAGAGTCGTCTTTTATTAAACATGTAGCCTCCTTTTCAAAACCCACGCTATTCTCTTGAATGAATTCCAAGCAAAAAATCTTTCTCATTTCTTCTGTAAGATGCTTCACCGTTTACGCCCAGGTAAGGTAAAACATACCTTCGGAAATTGCAGAACTTTTTCATAAATTCGCAAAATGCTTGATATTTTTAGTCAATAAAACAGATCGTGCGCATTCAGCATCATAGTTCATCTGCTGATCTGCTTATCCAAATCTCCCGCTGATATAACCAAATGTCCGCTCGTCACTCGGGTTTGTGAAGATCTTTTTTGCCTCATCAAACTCTATCATTTCACCGAGCAACATAAAACCCACTTCATCAGCAATCCGTGCCGCTTGTTGCATATTGTGAGTGACTATAATAATAGTGTATTTTCTTTTCAATTCCATCATCAGCTCTTCTATCTTCCCGGTTGCTATCGGATCCAAAGCAGAACATGGTTCGTCCATTAACAGTATCTCCGGCTCTACTGCAATAAGCCGCGCAATGCAAAGTCGCTGCTGTTTCTCTGCCGATAAAGACAGTGCAGATTTCTTCAACTGATCATTTACGCTGCTCCACAGGTCAACCGCTTTGAGTGAACGTTCAACAATATCAGCCAATGTTTTCTTATCCGTAATCCCCCAGACACGCGGACCATATGTAATGTTATCAAAAATAGAAAGTGGAAATGCATTAGGGCGCTGAAAAACCATGCCAACTTTCTTTCTCAACAATATAAGGTCGCACACTGGCGAATAAATATCATCGCCATCTACTAATACACTACCTGTAGTTTTTACACCACGTATTAGGTCATTCATACGATTGAATACGCGTAAAAGTGTCGACTTACCGCATCCTGATGGTCCGATAATACCGGTGATCAAATTTTCTTTGATCGACAAACCAATATTTATCAACGCCTGGAATTTGCCGTAATATAGATTCAAATTGGAGGTGTTAATGATCACCCAAATTTACCTCTTATATACTCATCTGTTCGTTGATCATCAGGATTAGTGAATATTTTTTCTGTTTTGCCAACTTCGATCAGTTCTCCAGAAAGGAAGAAAGCGGTTCTATCGGCAACTCGTGCTGCTTGTTTAGTATTGTTAGTGACGAGAATAAATGTGTATTCCTTCTTTAGTTCTAACATTGTAGCTTCGATTTTCGCCGTTGAAACAGGATCTAACCCTGAACATGGTTCATCCATCATGATAACTTCAGGAGACATCGCGAGTGTTCTCGCAATACAAAGACGTTGCTGTTGCCCACCAGAGAGCGTTGAGGCAGAATCCTTAAGCCTATCTTTGACTTCATCCCATAAATTTGCGGCTGCCAAGGCATTTACCACAACTTCATTTATTTGCTTCTTGCTAAATCTTTTATGTAATTTAGGCCCATAGCTGAGATTTTTGAAAATACTACCAGGAAGCACAACTGGCGTTGCAAATATTAAACCAACCCTTCGTCTAAGGTCGTTGATCGGTATTGAGAAAATATCTTCGTCATCCAGCAAAATCTTTCCAGTAATTTTTGCATAATCAATTTCATATAGTCTATTGATTGCCCGCAGTAGCGAACTCTTCCCCGAATTCGCAGGCCCAACAACACCAAGGATTTCACTTGCGTCAACATGCAGAATAATATTTCTCAGGGCTTGCAGTCCGTCATAGTAAAGGCTTAAATTTTCTATTAGAATTTTTGTCATCTCACATCTTAATAGTATCTCGCAATAAAGCGGTGCATCAGCCTGTAAGCAATGAAATTAATTGCCAGAATTATGATAATAAGAACTGTCGCTGTTCCATATGCCTTAGGCATCGATATACCCTCTCTGGCAAGAATGTAGAAATGAACCGCAAGTGTTCTTGTTGATGAAAAAACTGAAGTCGGTATGCCTAATGAGGACCCGGCAGTGAAAATAACTGCAGCAGTTTCACCAACAGCCCTCCCTATTCCCAAAATCACTCCTGTAAGTATACCCGGCAGCGATGTTGGCAATACAACTCTTAAAATGGTATCCAACTTACCGCCACCAAGTGAATAGCTAATTTCTCGATATGTATGTGGCACTGCTTTAATCGCCTCTTCTGCTGTCCTGATGATTGTCGGTATAATCATCACTGCAAGTGTTAAGCCTCCCGATAATACACTCCAGCCGAGTCTTAGTTTTATAACAAAGAATATAAAGCCAAAAAGTCCAAAGATGATCGATGGTACAGCAGCGAGACAATCAGCACCGAAACTAATAACTCGCCGAATCATCCCACCACGAGTGTATTCAACAAGATAAATAGCACTGCCTACACCCAAAGGCGTAGCTATAAGAATTGCAACAAGGGTAACAAAAAGAGTACCAAGAATTGAAGGGAAAATACCTCCTTCTTTTCCCATATCTCTTGTCTTCTCTGTCAGAAATTCAAGACTTATTTGACCCAAACCATTTTTAAACACATAACCAATAATAAAAAACAACACAACGATTGTGATAATCGTCATTAAAAGAAGAATACAGTAGGCAATAATCTGATTTGTTCGTGGTCCTATTCTAAAATACATTATTTCCTACCAGTAATTCTTATAGCAATTATGTTTAAAATTACTATTATCAAAAATAGAAAGGAGCCGCACGCAAAGAGTGCTGCACGGTGATCACCGGCAGCATAGCCTAATTCCAGTGCAATTGTTGACGTAAGAGTCCGAACTGAATCAAAGATTGAACCCGGAATCTTCAAGGCGTTGCCAGCGATCATTATAACTGCCATGGTTTCGCCGATGGCCCTTCCCATCCCCAAGATAATACCAGCAACAATCCCAGATCGGGCGGCAGGGAAGAGAACCATCCTCACTGTCTGCCACTTGGTTGCGCCCAGTGCAAGAGAACCTTCTCGATATGTACTCGGCACTGCAATCAATGAATCATATGCAATACTCACAATCGTAGGAAGGATCATAATCCCAAGAATAATGCTTGCGGCCAACACAGAAAACCCAGGACCGCCGAAATATTCTCTAATAAACGGAATTAGAATCACAATACCAATAAAACCGTACACAACTGAAGGGATGCCTGCAAGAAGCTCAATGATAGGTTTGAGTGTTTTCTGCACTGCCAGTGAGGAGAATTCCGCAAGAAATACGGCACAAGCAAGACCAAAGGGTACACCAACAACAAGGGCACCGATAGTAACCATGAGTGAACCAAGGATCATTGAGAGTATTCCAAAGTAACCATTGGTCGGCGACCAACGTGTTGAAAAAAAATTCTTCAGGCCAGCTTTAAATATAAGTGGTACACCCTGCTGAAAGATAAAAAACGTAATTAGCAAGAGAGATATTATTGCAGAGAAGGCAATGAATAGTAGTAATCTCTCAGCGATTTTATCTTTCATTTTTAATCATCTATGATCTCTGTAGCGGGAATAAGCCCCTCATTTTTTAAAATATTCTGACCTTTTTTGGATAATGTATAGTCAATGAATTTCTTTATATCTCCGCGAGGTTCATCGAGGAGGAGAAGAAGGAATGGTCGGGTAAATTCATATTTGCAAGTGATAAGATTTGAAAGAGTCGGTTTCACCCCATCAATAGCTACTGCCTTTTCCCGTTCATCAACAAGACCAACAGAAATAAAACCTATCCCTTGAGGAGTGGTTGCTATTATCTCACGAACTGCACCATTTGAATCCTGAACAAGACAGGCATCGCTTATAACCTCTTCACCCATAACCATATCTTCAAATGCGCCCCTTGTGCCTGAACCTTCCTCTCTGGTTACCGGAATAATCTCTTCATGCTTACCCCCCAATTGTTCCCAGTTGGTGACTTTCGTGGCAAAAATACTCTGTATCTGTTCAAGCGTAAGATTTTCTATTGGATTATCCTTATGCACAATCACAGCTATCCCGTCGACTGCTATACAGACGATTTTTAACCCTCTCTCGCTTGACCTTAAATTTCGCGAGGAAGAACCAATATGACAAGTTCTGTCGAATGTTGCTTGGATGCCTGCTGTGGAACCACCGCCCTGGACATTTACCACAATGTTGGGATATTCCTCCATAAAATGATCGGCAACTTTTTCAATAAAAGGTTGTACTGAAGTTGATCCAGCAATGATAATGCCGCCTTCTCTCCTTGTGCAGGAGTTCATGGCTAAGGACAGCAGGCATGCTATTGCCAGGGGGCGCACGGTACTTGAATTATAGCCAAAATCGTGGTTCAGTCAACCGCTAATTAAGTGAATCAACACTTTGTATCCTTGACTTACTGCAAATTTTAACTAATATAAAGAAAAGGGGATAAGATGACAGAGGAAAGCGGTAAAGGGCTGTAAGGGCAATAAATGATTGGTGTTAAACAACGTTCCTTGCCGTCTTTAAGTCTTCTATGGCTCTTCTTCAAGCTTATAAAATAGGGAGGTGTTATGGCAAAGGATGATAAGGAAAAAGTACTCAATGTAGCAATCAGTCAGATTGAAAAGCAGTTTGGTAAAGGTTCGGTTATGCGTCTCGGTGAAAAGGGAGCAAAGGTTGATGTTGATGTTATTTCAACCGGTTCTCTTGGTTTGGATAGTGCGCTAGGAATTGGAGGTTTCCCCAGAGGTCGAGTTGTTGAGATATTTGGCCCTGAGGCGGGAGGAAAAACTACGCTTGCGCTTGAAGCAATTGCCCAAGCACAAAAAGCAGGCGGTAATGCAATATTTGTCGATGCAGAACATGCTTTTGATCCTAATTATGCCCAGGTTTTAGGTATTAATCTAAACGAGCTCCTTATTTCCCAACCTGATACTGGCGAGCAGGCTTTGGAGATAGCTGAAATACTCACGCGATCAGGTGGTGTCGATATAGTCGTAGTAGACTCTGTTGCAGCACTCGTTCCAAAGGCTGAAATCGCTGGAGAGATGGGTGAGATGCAAGTCGGCTTAATCGCACGATTGATGTCGCAAGCTCTTAGAAAGTTAACAAGTGTCATTAGTAAATCAAAGACCTGCGCGATTTTTATAAATCAAATCCGGCATAAGATTGGCGTTATGTACGGATCACCAGAAACCACACCGGGTGGACTCGCCTTGAAATTCCATTCTTCTGTTCGTTGCGACATCAGGAGGATTGCTTCGATAAAGAAAGGCGATACAATGATTGGTTCTCGAACAAGGGTTAAGGTCGTAAAGAACAAGTTGGCTCCGCCATTTAAAACCACTGAGTTCGACATCATTTTCGGCCAGGGGATATCGAAGTACGGCGAATTGATCGATCTAGGAACCGAATATAAGATTATACAGAAAGCAGGTTCTTGGTTTTCTTATGGCGACGAGCGTATTGGGCAAGGTCGTGATGCTGTGCTCGAATTTCTGAAGGAAAACCAGGATGTCGCCGAGAAAATTGAAACAAGAGTACGAGAGGAGCTAAATCTGACCGCTCCAAAGAGACGTGAAGATAAGCAAAATCGAACCCCAAAAAAGGAATAAAAGTCGCTGTTCGATCTATATCGACGGCGAATTTAAATTCGGGTTGACGAAAGCGCTCGTTTTGAAACATGGTCTACAGGAAGGCAACGAAATCAATGAAGATGAGATTACGAATATACTACTTAATGAAGAGAAAGAAAAAATAAGAAACCGGGCTTTTAGAATTCTACAGTACCGCGAACGGTCTGTACTGGAACTTCGAAGGAGACTTATCACCATCGGTTTTGACCCATCTCTTGTGGAGGAAATTATCGAGGATTTAGTAAATGACGATACCCTGAACGACGAGCGGTTCGCAAGGGCGTTTGTGAACGATTACACAAGATTGAAACCAAAAGGCAATAGGTTTGTCTACAACGAATTAATTAAGAGAGGAATTTCCAGGGATTTGGCGAACGAACTTCTCAGCAAAAGAGATGAAAAAGGACTTATCAGAAACTTTGTCCGGAAAAAAATAAAGAACTTTAATATAGGTAGCTACAAAGAACGTCAGAAAATAATACGTAGATTGCTAAACCACGGATTCACCACGAGTACTGTGTATGAAGTTCTCGATGAAAAAACACGACCGCTGAGTTCGCAGGAGGATCGCTAACTACGCTTGAGATTGTTATAGCTGATCCGAGTGCATTGAGGATGATCTAATGAAAAGTAATGAATTGCGTAATAGCTTCTTAGATTTCTTTAAGAAGAAAGATCATACATATGTACCATCTATGTCCTTAACCCCAAAAGATGACCCGAGTCTCCTTTTTACAAGTGCTGGGATGGTTCAATTCAAACCCTTATGGACGGGTACTATACCCTTACCATATAGTCGTGCCGTCAGCATTCAGAAATGTCTTAGATTATCTGATTTAGATGAGGTCGGAAAGACCAGACGCCATCATACGTTCTTCGAAATGCTGGGTAACTTTTCTTTTGGTGACTATTTTAAAGAGGAAGCAATTGAATGGGCGTGGCAATATTTAACAAATGTCTTGGGGATTGATAGAAATAAATTATATGTTTCCGTACATAACGAAGATAATGAGGCGTATAATATCTGGCGTAAAAATGTTGGATTAGAAAAAGAAAGAATTTACAAATTTGGAGACGAAGACAACTTCTGGGGGCCGGCAGGGAATTCAGGACCATGTGGACCTTGTTCTGAAATTTTTTACGATCTGGGTGAGAAATTTTCTTGCGGCAAAAAGAGTTGTGCGCCAGGGTGTGAATGCGATCGGTATCCTGAAATCTGGAACCTTGTATTTCCGCAGTACAATCAAATTGTTTCGGGTGAACGATTGCCATTGAAAAACCGCGGAGTAGATACTGGGATGGGGTTTGAAAGACTTCTCACAATTTTGCAGAACAAAGACTCAAATTATCTAACCGACCTCTTCTATCCTATTATACAAGAAATCGTAAGGATTTCAAACATCAAATATGGCGAAAATCCTGATACAGATGTTGCCACGAATATTATATCTGATCATATCAGGGCCTTAGTTTTTGCGATTGATGATGGTATCATACCATCAAATGAAGAACGTGGTTATGTCATAAGAAGGATTTTAAGAAGGGCAGTACGGCTCTGCCGCAATTTAGGAATCGAAGAACCTTTTCTATATAAATTAGTCCCAAAGGTCATTTCCATATACAGCGGCGCCTATGTTCTGTCCGACAGACGAGAGGAGATTACTCTTGTCATAAAATCCGAAGAAGAAAGATTCCTTCTTAACTTAGAAAAAGGTTTATTGCGCCTTGAAGAAATTACAGAAAAAAATACAATCGTGTCTGGCGAAGATGCCTTTAAACTATATGATACATACGGATTTCCAATAGAATTGACCAAAGAGATAGCAAAAGAAAAGAATATTGCGGTTGATGAAAAAACTTTTTTAGACACACTGCGGAAAACAAAGGAAATTTCCCGAGCAAAAGCAAAATTCATTCCGAAAGGTGAGTGGAATATTTTGAAAAAAGGAAGTGGTAAATTCGTCGGTTACGAAAAAAACGAAGTCAGAACTGAAATACTTAGATACAATGAGCACGGCAAAATTATCGAGATCGTTCTAAAAGAATCTCCGTTTTACGCTGAAGCAGGTGGTCAGGTTGGCGATAAGGGCGAAATCGTTGATCCAAAAAACTACAGACTTGAAGTGCTGGATACATACTGGTATCAGGCTATGATTGTATGTCACTGCCAAGTTATCGCTGGCAAATTCACACCAGGGAAAGTCATTGCAAGAGTCGATTTAAAGAAACGTAAAGAGAGTGCCCGAGCCCACACGGCAACGCACCTTCTCCATGCCGCGTTGAGAAAAACGTTAGGCGAACATGCGCGCCAGGAAGGTTCATATGTTGAACCCGGACGTTTTCGGTTTGACTTCACGCATTTTAAACCCTTGAGTGCTGAGGAAATTCAAGTTATCGAAAACGTTGTCAATGAGAGCATATTGCAGGCCATCCCTGTTGTAAAATTCTTCACCACATTAGATGAAGCAAAAAAAATGGGCGCAATGGCTATCTTCGGCGAAAAATACGGCAAGAGAGTACGAGTTGTTAAAATCGGCGATTTCTCAATAGAGCTCTGCGGTGGTATCCATATTGATAATACTGGTGAGATTGGTCTATTCAAAATTGTTTCTCAGGAAGCAGCCGCTGCTGGAATAAGAAGGATAGAAGCAATCGTTGGTTTAAGACTATTTGAGGAATTCAAGAAGTACGGATGTACAATCGAAGAACTGTCTCGGTTGGTTGGCGGAAAACATATGAACCTTGTAAAGTGGGTAGATGAATCATTGCAAAAATTCAAGGAGACCGAGAGATCGTTCCAGGAAGCACTCGCTGAGCTGGCCCGGACTGAAGCAACAGTCTTGCTCGCTAAGATGTGGGAAGAAAAGAGTAATTTTATCACGCAGAACTTAAAGAATTATGGTCAAAACGGCATGAGGATGGTGGCCGATATAATTCGCGAAAAAGCGAAGAACGTCCTCGGGTTTTTATACGAAGACATTAATGGAAAAATTAACTATATAATTTTTGTAGGACCGGAACGTGAAAAACAACATCCAGCCAACAAACTAATTAAAGATGTAAGCAAAATCATCGGTGGTGGTGGTGGTGGCAGACCTCATATGGCTGAAGGAGGAGGAGGCAATCCTCAAAAAATCTCTGAAGTCATCGCATATCTTAAGAAGATAGCTAAGTAATACTTACACTCCCTCTTGAAAATTCGAAGAATCTATATAGAATTAATATAAAAAGGGAGGATGCAATGAAAAAATTTTTCGCAATTTTTGCAATTCTGTTATCCGTTTCAATATTGGATGCAAAAAGGGCAAAACATCCTTTGATTGAAATAGGACCTAAAGGAAGTCTTTATATAAGCAGTGTTCGTTTTGGCATTGGCGTAGAGGTTGTATGTAATCCATTAAGAGCAGTCGGTTTCAGAACTGAGCTGATCGAGGTCAGTTTTGGAGACTACACAGAATTTTATATGAATGCTGGTGGTTCACTCGATGCACTTATCTATATTCCTATGCGCGGAATAGAACCTTATATCCATACAGGTTTTGGCTTTAGTGTAATAAGTAACGGCGGTACTAATACTACTTTTTCAATTCGGGCTGGTATGGGCCTTAATTATGCTTTTAATAAACAAACTATACTTTTTGTTGAACCAGGTATTATCATACTAGACTCTGGTGCTGGGGGCGGAACTGATGCCATTTTTCGTCTGTCTTTCGGAGGTAGATTCGGTTTGCTGAGATGATTGAAGAAACAGTAATCTCAAAAGCGATCATTGAGTCGTATCTTAAAGAATTACTCGACTCGGTTGAGAGTGACGTAGTAATTGGGGGAGCTGGACCTTCAGGTTTATGCGCGGGCTATTATTTAGCCAAGAGCGGTTGTAAGACCGTACTCTTCGAACGAGCTCTGAAGCTCGGTGGCGGTCTGCCTGGCGGTGGTATCATGTTTAATAAAATCGCAGTTCAAGACGAAGGTAAATCGATTCTTGATGAATTTAATATTAGTTATCAGGAATATAAACCAGGTTATTATGTTGCCAATTCCCTCGAGACAACTGCCTGTCTTACTGATAAAGCAATAAAGGCCGGTCTGGTTATTTTCAATTTAATATCGATAGAGGATGTAATAGTACAAGAAGAGAAAGTACGCGGTGCTGTGATCAACTGGTCAAGCGTGGAGATGGCAAAACTCCATATTGATCCCATCTCTTTCCGTTCGAAAATTGTAATAGATGCGACGGGTCATCCCTGCGAGATAACGCAGATCGTAGCGCGAAAGAGTGGTGGGAAACTTCTTACACCGTCGGGCAAGATTGAAGGAGAGAAATCAATGTGGGCAGAGGTAGCTGAACGTTTAATTTTGAAAAATACAAAAGAAGTATATCCAAACCTCTACGTTTGCGGCATGGCAGCAAATGCAGTTTTTGGTGGTCCACGCATGGGGCCGATATTCGGGGGTATGCTTTTATCAGGTAAAAAGGTTGCAGAAATCGCGAGAGAAAAAATTTAGATATTTAATTAAAGACCTCATTAACCATTATCCAAAATAGATCATAAGAGAATTTTGTCTTGATTAATCCACTAATTCCAGTTCACCAAAAAGCCGTTAAAGGTGTAACAGGATATATTAGCAATCTACGTCTTTTTTCGTCAAATGCCCGTTTGTTTCTCACCGGCACATTTTTCATGGGAATGGGATTTTCTGGTTTTATGCTCCTGTTTAATCTATATCTTAAGACACTAGGGTTCTCCGAAGGGAGAATTGGCAATATTATATCGGCAACAACGCTTGGTACAGCAATTATGGCGATTCCCGCTTCGATCGTGATTAGAAAATTATCCATAAAAGGATTACTTATTATTGCAACCCCAGTAATTATGTGTTCTTATCTCGTGCAACTTACGGTAATGGATTATCACTATATTCTTGCTGGTGGATTTACCGCAGGCATTGCAGCAGTTTTCTGGCGTGTCGCTGCGGCACCGTTCTTCATGCGCAACAGCACCCCAAAAGAACGACCCTATCTTTTCAGTATGCATTTCGCGCTCATGCTTGTTGCCGGTGTGGTGGGGAGTATTCTAGGAGGTTTCTTACCTGGAATCATCGAAAAATCCGGAGCCGTCTCTTATCTTGCCTACCGTTATACACTCTATGTGTTTAGTGGACTGGTGTGTGCTGCATTAATACCCTTTCTTATGATAAAACAGCATCCTGCTCAAGCGTCAGTAAAAAAGGTGAAAATATACACAAATCATCTAATAATTTTTAAACTTTTTCTTCCTGCTCTGATAACGGGCATTGGTGCAGGTTTGAGTATCCCGTTTATAAATCTTTTTTTTAAGAATGTCCTCCAGACTTCGACCGATCTGATTGGCATATTCTATAGTGGTGCTCGATTTCTCATGATTACCGGGCTACTCATTGCACCAGTTTTCGCGGAACGGATTGGCAAAATTAAGACGGTAGTCATTTCTCAGCTAATTTCGATCCCTTTTCTCATTATACTGGGAATAACGCGCAATCTTTTGCTCGCAGTTATCGCTTTTTTCGTCAGAGCCGCCTTGATGAATATGGCACAACCGCTCTTTACTAATTTCGCTATGGAAAAGGTTAAAGAAGAGAACCAGCCCTTTACCAACGCATTGCTCGTTATTGCATGGACCGCTGGCTGGGGAGCAAGCGCCAGCATTGGCGGCTATCTTATCGAACGCTTCTCTTATTCAATACCGTTTTTTACGACGAGTATCCTCTATTTAATTTCAACGTTCTTAATATTTACCTTTTTCAAAAGAGACCGATTGTAATTGCTGCACGATTAGAGACAGTACCAATAACATATTTCATTAAGTTTTTATCTCAATCCACAAATTAGTCGCTTTAGATATTTCCGGGCAATACTGTACAGTCAGTCTTGATGAAAACTTAGTCTATTACTTAATCGCCAGTTTTCATCAAAAAAGCCCGCAGCAACTACGCCTGCCCAACCGTAGGTGAGCACCGATTTATCATAAACCACATAGTCTGGCAGGCCTGACCCTGCATAGAGAGGTGAAAATAAACCCATAATATTTTGGGCCTCCTGAGATGTCGCGGAATAAAGTAAAACAAAATTATCTGGGTACAAAGGATTTGGATAGATTTCTATAAGACAAAGATTTTGCTCTTTGGTTCTTTGTGTTTGCATCACTACTTGCTTTTCTTCAACACGAATGGGTAGTTTATGATTAATCCATTTAAGAACAGAATTTGTTTCGGCATTTCCAAAAAGTATGAGATTGTACTTTCCAATAATTTCCTCGGTGATCTCGGTATCTGGAAGTATTTCTGCAAAACCATTTGCCCGATACCACCAAGCATATGATTGCAATCGTGCTTGATGCAGATTATTTTCTGTTGATAAGGAATCACCTATTGTACCATATACGAGCACAAAGGGCCTGAAGTATGCCCTTTTTATGGGTCCGTAGTGACCCTGTACCTTTCCCTTTCCTTTCGACTCTGTACACCAGAAGAATGATTCATGATCTTTCTTTTCGAAAGTAACTGCGCACCTATCTTTATATTCAAATTTGAATGCCTGGTTGTTTATGACAAAACGAACCAAACCCGGTGCAATCAAATCCTCACTAAGAAAGAGCGTAAATTTGCTCACATTACTTACATCAACAACAATTTTTTGAATGCTGGAAGATTTTTCTGCAAAATCTGTTGTGTCACATACCACAGCGATAATCCTTCCTTCCCGATATAGGTCCTCTAATGCATCAATCCTTATCCAGTAAGCGCTACTCGCATGATCGATATCAGAGCTTTTAAAGACTACTTTTCGTGGAAAAGGATTGCGTACTTCGTTTCTTAGAAAGTTCATTGCTTCTTCTGAATCGACGCAATCCACACCGGGCGTTGAATCAATGTCCCACCAATGTTTTTGACCTTCAACCTCACGGTAGGTATGTTTGTAGCCAAGCGTGCTCAAATATTTTGCATACATTCTTGCCTGAATCGGCGGGACATTATCATCTGCACCGCCCTGCAGAATGTGTGTTGGCAGATTGTAGAGATTCTCCAAGTACAATAAAGGATTATCTTGTCTCAGGACCATGTCTCGATATCTTATCTGCTCAGGATGAGCAAAAGTGTAGCTTTTCTGCAAAAATGCAGGAATATAAAGATAGATGCTTGTCCAACCAGCTGACGGCGCCATTGCGGCAAACAGATCAGGGTGGGATGTACCGATATGCCAGGCACCGTGACCACCCATAGAGTGCCCAGTGAGATAAACTCTGTTTGTGTCGATATAAAACTGCATTTTGACATCTTCGAGGACTTCAAGAAAATCAAGTCTTCCCCAATCTTGCCAGTTAAAACCAAATCGCCGACGATTCGTTGGCGCCACAACGAACGCCCAATTTTTTTGAGTATATGCTTTCACCTGATTTTCCGCCTTTACACCAGCGCCATGACAGGTCATGATCAGTGCATAACAATTTTCCTGCACATAACCTTTTGGTGGCAGCACAGCATAATACTGACATGAACTATCGATATTAGAAATAAACGTCTTAACGTGAGCTTCATCCTGATGCTTTACTCTTAACCAAATATCTTGCGTGGTTTTGAGATCACCAAACATGACAGTAATGGTGAGTAGTAAACTATCATCTTCGGATGTTACTATTGTCGCCGGCTTTATGCTTATGGGAATCTTCAAGGCTGACAATGGCATAATATCGGGGACGCTGTGTATTGAGGTCCTGATATTTTCCCCTGCTATTGTAAGCTGAATATTATGTAAGCGTTGATTCGTCGTGTTGATAAGCGGTATTCCTATCCAAACAGAATCTTCTTTTCCAACAATAAGATCGGGTCTTGTAATATCACCCGCGATGACTATAAGAGGTGCAGGAGAGGGGATAATTATGAAACTGAACGAGTGGTCACCAAAGCCACTCAGTCTTAGAAGCACTCGATTCTTCCCGCTCTTAAGAATAACAGGCGTTTCAAGATAACCATATTTATAGCGATCGCCAGGGTGTGTTTTGCCGTTAAGATTGAAGGAAGATACACCCTTGGCTATGACCAATGCCCTTCTTTGTCCGTTGTTATAGAAATCCCCATATGCATATCCTGCGCTCCTTATCCCAGCGACACCATAATAATCCTGAATAGTATCCCATAAGACATTTTTGTATTCAATCTCAACCTTACTATTTTCTGCTGAGACTTTTCGCCATGTTACGTTGCTGCCTTGTGTCAGTATGCTGGAGTAAAAGAATTTCTCAGTCGGTTCAAAGTCCTTGTTTAGGTCAATGGCTTCATCAATCCCGATAATTTCTTCACCGACACCAACAGAAAAAGGGCCTAGATACAACCACTCTTCAATGATAATCGTGTCTTCAACTGATGGCATAAATGAATATTCACCAAAAAGCATTAAGATTACTGAAAAAACCATGGGCTCTTATCCCTCAAGCATTATAGCAAATCCCAGGTCCTTGTCAATATTATGAAACCCTGACCTTAAAATTGGGTCTTGACGGTGAAGGTATTTTTGTTAAAATAAAGGTGGAGGTAAATCATGAAGAGATGTTTCATTCTTGCCTGTACATGTTTTCCCCTCATCTTTGCCGCTAATTTGGGCAAAGTACAAGGAAAAATTGTTGATGAGACTGGCGAAGCATTGGTCGGCGTTAACATCATAGTGGAAGGTACAGAATTGGGCGCAGCTACCGATGAATTCGGCGAATACATGGTACCTTTTGTTCCTGCGGGCACGCATATGGTTACCGCATCGTATATCGGATACAACTCAGTTTCGAAAAAGGATGTAATTGTATATACCAATCAAACAACAGTCGTAAACTTTCGGCTAAAATCCACGGTTATTACTATGGAACCTGTAATCGTCAGCGCTGAAAGAGCGATGGTAATAAAAACTCAAACAGAGACGCAGCGTATGGTAACCGCAAAAGATATTGGCATGTTGCCAATAAGTGATATTAACCAAATCATTACTCTTCAGGCGGGCGTCTCAACAAGCGAAAGAGGTACACACGTGAGAGGGGGGAGAAGTACAGAAATCGCCTATTATGTTGATGGAATTCTAACCAAGGCTCCGCATTATGGGCAGCAATCAGTAAATCTAAACAAAGAGGCTGTGGAAGAAGTTGGCATAACCACCGGCGGTTTTGATGCAGAATATGGAGAGGCGCTCTCTGGAATAGTTAACATCAAAACACGCGAAGGATCTGAAAGACTTCATGGACTCTTCCGATATACCACAGATGAGGTTTTCCGATCAAGGAATCTCAATTATGGGTACAATCTATTCGAAATGAGTCTTGGCGGCGGCATATTGGAAAAACGACTTCTGAGGTATTTTGTTTCCGCCGAGGCAATGAGAACAGGTGCGTTCGAGACTACAAAATATAGGGTACCGTCTGAGAGATTCGATTATAAACTTGAAGGAAAGCTATCATACCTACTGCCCGGGGCAAAAGGTAAAATTACGCTTTCAGGATTCTTCTCACGTGAGCAATATATGCACTATCAGGATATTTGGGGTGAGCTCAGTTACATCTATAACCTCGATCATAATTACGGAGTAACTCGTAAAAACACCTTAGGAACGATTGCGTTTAATTATATGCCAACGAAGAATACGATCATAGAATCTAAATTTGGTTATACAAAGTATACTCGCTTCCGGGCTGTAAGAGATCTTGATGCAGAGGCAGATGCTGATCGAGCGTGGTATGAAGATTATATCTTCAAGGCAGGTGATTTCCCAGAATTGATTCAATCAATTGAAGAAGATACTTTGAAGAAAAATTATCTTGTTGATTCCATGATGAATTATTATGAAGAAGCCAGTCGCACTACCGCTGCAACATTGAGAAATAATCCGTATGGTGCACGAGGATTCTTCTATACAGTCGGCGATCAACGGCTCTGGAGATATGAGTTCAATCGTGATTATCAAGGAATCTTCTCTATCACCAGCTCCATCAGTAAAATTCATGAGGTGAAGTCTGGTGTCAATATCATCCATCAGAACGTAGGCTGGTATGACAATAACCTTCCTTGGGTAAGACTCCCTTTCTGGGATATTTATGAAAAAAGTCCTTTAAGATTAGCTGCATACGTACAAGACCGTATGGACTTTGAAGGCATCATTGCTCGTGCGGGTTTTCGTCTCGACTACTTTGATTCAAAGGCAGCTGGGTTAGTAAACCCATCTGATTTAACTGACAGTTCAACTTTCAATGCTGATCCAAAATGGCGTATTTCGCCAAGATTAGGGTTTTCAATGCCTATAACAGAAAGATCGAAGTTGAGATTTAATTATGGCCATTTCTTTCAGACACCAACTTCGCACGATCTTTATCGTTCAACCGAACCAATGGTCGTATGGCTTCTGCTACATAGATTCAACTCTATTGTTGGAAATCCCAACCTCACCGTTGAGAAAACCGTAGCTTATGAGGTCGCCTATGAAAACCAAATATCTGATATCTTAGCCTTTGGTTTCATCGCTTATTACAAAGATATTTATGACCTGATTCAGACTTCAAGGATCGTGACATTACCATATCCGTATTATCAAGTGCTTAATGTCGACTACGGAAATGTAAAAGGCATTGAATTTACCCTGAAAAAACGCATGTATAGTTACTGGAGCTTTGATTTTTCTTATACCCTTCAGTTTGCTAAAGGGACAGCTTCGTATGCTTGGCAACATTACTATGATATTTATAATGACCCTAGTGGGCAGGATCCTATAACCGGAGAATATCGTCTACCTCGAATTGATTTCTGGTTAGATTTTGACGAACGACATATTATCAATTCTACCATAGGTTTCCATCTCGATGAAGCATTCATTATAAAACCCCTTCAAGAGTTTTTCGCCGACTTCATAGTTTCTTATCATTCCGGCTTTCCATTCACTCCCAAGGATCTAAAAGGGGTACCTCTTGGAGATCAAAATTCTGCTAGACTCCCGGGATACATAAACATCGATGCGAATGTCACAAAAGATTTTAATATTATGGGTGTGAAAATGTCTCTCTTTGCCCAATTCTATAACCTGTTAAATACCGAACAGATCGTCAAGGTGTACGAATCAACCGGAGAACCTGATGATGATGGTGGTGAAATATCGATTCAACCGCAGGATTTTACTTCTACCGCTATGCTAAGCGCGTACTATACCCCTCAAGCAGACCACAATCATGACGGACTGAATACGCCTCAAGAGCTATATGAAGAGTATATTGCGGCACGTCGCACATATTACAGCAATCCCTTTCACTGGAAACCAGGATTTAGAACCCGCATAGGCATAGGTTTTAGATTTTAGATTATAAATAGCACTAATATGTAGTTGTTTTACGCACATAAATAAAAGCCGCCCTTTAGTAAGGGCGGCTTTTATCTTTATACATCTCTGTAATCTCTTTAGCATCACTGTCATCGATTTTCAGTCAAAAGTTGAAAAAACCCGGCAGCGACCTACTCTCCCGTACCGTCACCAGCACAGTACCATTGGCCCTGATGGGCTTAACTTCTCTGTTCGGAATGGGAAGAGGTGTATCCCCATCGGTATTGCCACCGGGAAAACTAGGGAACAGGGATCAAAATGTGGGAAACAGTGAGTATTTTACTGATCCCAATGCCCTGTATCTTGAATTCTAAAAAAGGCGGAAGGAATCCAAGTCTCTCGACTGATTAGTACCACTCAGCTCAATACATTACTGTACTTACACCTGTGGCCTATCAAACCTGTCATCTACAGGTAGTCTTGTGGCTTCGCACTTTCGAGAAAGCGCTAGGACGGGAGACCATATCTTAGGGGGGGTTTCCCACTTAGATGCTTTCAGCGGTTATCCCTTCCGGACATAGCTACCGAGCGCTGCTGCTGGCGCAACAACTCGTAAACCAGAGGTCCGTCCATCCTGGTCCTCTCGTACTAAGGACAGCTCCTCTCAAGTCTCCTACGCCCGTGATGGAT
>Ga0209427_10000539_pt1 | contig 40532 bp, 44 predicted proteins | sample DeeMarSWOR136_30_FD_187465 | JGI IMG/M metagenome (GOLD analysis project Ga0209427, IMG submission 187465) | Marine sediment microbial communities from White Oak River estuary, North Carolina - WOR-1-36_30 (SPAdes) (version 2) | ecosystem: Environmental > Aquatic > Marine > Intertidal zone >...
TAAAGTACATGAACGTAGCGAAAAACCTTCTTCAATTCTGAAGGCGCTTCTTTATCATAGACTGAACCACAACGAGTACAGTAATTTGCATCAATGGGTTCATCGTCTTTGAACTCTATCGTTCTTCTAGTTTTATGTCCTACTAAATCACATAACATCATTTATCGAATATGACAAGAGTAGAAGAGAGTATTTAACCGATATTTACAAAATCGATACAGCGATTATCGATACATTGGGTTCGATTATATGAAAGATGATTAAGCTATTTGATAGCTTTTGTACATGTAGAATGCTTTCTTTCTGCTCTTATTATTCAGAATTCTAAAAGCTTTTGGTTCTGTTTAGCGCGCGTGTTATGATTGGCGCCCAGGGCGGGATTTGAACCCGCGTCGTACGGGTGACAGCCGTACATTCTATGATTATTTACTTACTAGGCCGGGCTATACTACCTGGGCTTCAAGATTCAAAAAATAATTCCATTCTATATTTAAACTTTCAAATTTCATTTTATATTTACTAGAGATGGAATCTGACAATCCTGCTAATCCTGTAAATACAAATTTTATAATGCAAAAATCGGGGAAAAGTTTAATTTTCTATAGTATAATTGTACTTAAACGTGCGGGCCCGTAGCTCAGCCAGATCTTAAGAAAATAACTTTTGATCCTGAAAAGGAAGAGTATCGGGCTTTTAACAAGTCAAGGAAGCCACCCGAAAGGAATCTGCCAAGTCAATTCCTGGGGAAGGGTCCCGGGTTCAATTCCCGGCGGGCCCGCCATTTCGCATGGGTTCAAAAATATTTTTATTAAAGTTAATCCTTTTAGCGCGCGCTAGGCTAATTAAGAAAAATAGTATACAAACTAAAGCAAAAGCCAACATAAGTTCTATCAATAATTTTTAAATAAATAATTTTTAGAAAAAGTCAAGTGAAAAAATCAGGAAAGGTAGTTGAGCTGATGAGTAGTAAAAAAATAGCTAAAATAGCAACAAATCAAGCTGATTCAACTTCAATAACAATATTGATGGACAATTATGTAGATGTTCTTCTTCCGAGTTCAAAAAACGTAATTAGAACAGGACCATTTCTCAAAGAACAATTGATTGCAGAACATGGACTTTCATTTTATTTAGAAGTTGAAAGCAATGGTTCAAAGAACTATTACTTGATGGATGCTGGATTCACCAAAATCGGAGTTCCACATAACATACATTCATTGAACATAGATATCGGTAATGTAAGCTCAATTTTTCTTAGCCATGGTCATCTTGATCATTATGCAAGTATAATTGAAATCTTGAAGCTAATGGATAGGCCTGTTCCTTTTATAACTCATCCAGATTCCTTTAGTCCAAGATATTTTGTTTTTCCAAATGGAAGAGTCTTGGGACCATGGAAGCTTAATAAGGAAGAATTGGAGGAAACAAATGCGCAAATAATGGCTGTAAAGAATGCTGTGCCACTAGGTCCAGGAATAATTTCAACAGGTGAAATTGATCGGCTGACTGATTTTGAAAAACCTATGGCTGCAGCCAGAATAGTAAAGAACGAAACTATCACTAATGATCCCTTACTTGATGATCAAGGAATTATAATTAATATAAAGGGAAAGGGTCTAATTATTCTCTCAGCTTGTGCACATGCTGGAATTATTAATATGATTAAACATTCTCAGAAATTAACTGGTGAGAAAAAGATATTGGCTGTAATCGGTGGATTTCATCTTGTAGGTTCAAGTGAAGAATTACTGGAAAGAACGATATCGGAACTGAAGAAAATTGATCCTACACATCTAATGCCTACTCATTGTACAGGTTTTAAAGCCATAAACACAATTGCAAAAAGTATGCCTGAGAAATTTATTTTAAGTAGTGTTGGATCTAGATTGATTTTTTAATAATGATAACTAGCTTAATCTACTAATCTTTTTATTGTTAATTTTGTATTTGATTCAAGGAATGTTCAATGAAAATTTATGATCTATTAATCATCGGATCTGGAAGTTCAGGTTGCGTTGCAGCCGAAACCGCAGCCAAAGAAGGATACGATATATGCTTAATCGATTGTAAGCCAAAAGAAGGAATTGGAGACAAGGTTTGCGGTGATGCTATCTCAACGCATCATTTTGATAATTTGGGGATAGATTACCCCAAAGGAGAAGAATCGGAACACAATATTAAAGGAATTGAAGTTCATTCTCCAGATTTGAATTCAGTTTTTAGAGTGGAAGACCCAGCTGTAACTGGTTTCATAATTAATAGGAGACTCTTCGGTCAGAGACTGTTGAATAAGGCATTAGACACTGGAGTAACATTCTACGATAATACAGTAGCCACAGAACCAATATTGTTAGAAGGATTTGTTAAAGGAGTTAAAGTAAGAAATATAAAAAATGGAGGAGTTGAAAAAATTCAAGCTAAGATTGTAATGGATGCAAGTGGTGTTTCAGCAGTACTAAGAAGGAATCTTCCATCTGATTTTAGTATAGAAAATCATATAGATAGGCAAGATTTGATGTCTTGCCATAGAGAAATTAGAGATAATGTAGATTTTGAATCAGATTATTGTAAGATCTATTTGAATTTAGAATTCGCTCCTGGAGGATATTATTGGATATTCTCAAAAGGAGAGGATAAAGTAAATGTTGGATTAGGTGTGCAAGCTAAAGAAAATTCACCAAGTCCTAAAGCCCAACTTTACAAATATGTCTTTTCTAAGGAGATCTTCAGAAAATCCTCAACAATTGATTCTGGAGGCGGTTTTGTTCCAACTAGACGTCCTATGGATTCTTTGGTCTCAAACGGAGTTATGTTATTGGGCGATGCTGCATGTTTAGTAAATCCAATTCATGGAGGCGGAATTGGCCCGTCAATGTTGAGTGGAAAACTGGCAACTGAGGTTGCGATTGATGTTTTATCGAATAGCGTGCCTTCAATTAAGAATCTATGGGAGTACAACCGAAAATATATGAAAGAATATGGAGCAAAACAAGCTAGCTTAGATGTTTTCAGGATTTTCCTGCAATCAATAAATAATGATGATCTCAATTACGGGATGAAGAATCAAATACTCAAACCAAAAGATGTATTGGAAGCAAATATAAAGGGAGAATTGAAATTAAGCATCAATGAAAAAATCGAGAGAGCATTCAGAGGAATTAAGAAAATTGATCTGTTGATTAACTTGAGAAATACAGCAATGAAAATGAAGCGTATTAGGGATGTATACAAGAATTATCCAGAAATAGAGAAATTTGCTGAGTGGAAAGTTGAGGTCTCAAAAATTCGTTGATCTTAGTGAATCAGGTTTTGACACTTTATCAATCAACAATAATTAAGATCTTTAGGAAGATAGTATTGTTATGAAAGAAAATAAAGAGCATGTAATCACAATTTCTGACGGTAAATTAGTTGTTCCGAATGAGCCAATAATACCCTTAATTAAGGGAGACGGTATAGGGCCTGATGTAGTCAACGCTACTATAACAGTACTAGATAAAGCTGTTCAAAGTACGTATGATGGTGAACGCAAGCTACATTGGAAAGAGTATTATGCTGGAGAGAAGGCTAAAAAAGAATTTAATGAATGGCTCCCAAAAGAGACTATAGAAGCGATCAAGAATTTTTCAGTAGCGCTCAAAGGACCTTTGACTACGGCTGTTGGCGAGGGTTTCAGAAGTTTGAATGTGACTCTTCGCCAGGAATTAGATCTATATGCATGTGTACGGCCTGTTAAGTATATCTCCGGAGTTCCCAGTCGGTTGAAGAATCCTGAAGGATTAGATGTTGTAATATTCAGAGAGAACACTGAAGACGTATATGCGGGAATAGAATATGAGGCGGGGACTGCTGAGGGTGGAAAAGTCAGGGATTTTCTAAATAATAAGATGGGTGAAAATATTCGCTCTGATTCATCCATAGGTATAAAACCGATAAGTGAATTTGCCACAAAAAGAATTGCGAGAGCCGCTATTAATTACGCATTAGAAAACAAGCGTAGAAATGTGACTATAGTCCATAAAGGCAATATTATGAAATTTACTGAAGGTCGATTTAGAAAATGGAGCTATGAAGTTGCAGAAAATGAATTTCGGGATTCCATTATAACAGAATCCGAATACTATTCGAAATTAGATTCCTCAAAGGATAAGCAAATTAAGAAATTGTTGATTAAAGATAGAATCGCGGATAATATGATGCAACAATTGATTCTTAGAACAAAAGAATATGATGTGCTAGTTCTGCCTAATTTAAACGGTGATTACATATCAGATTTAGCTGCAGCTTTGGCTGGAGGACTAGGTATGGCTCCTGGGGCAAATATAAATTATGAGACTGGTAGAGCACTTTTTGAACCTACTCATGGAACTGCCCCAAAATATGCGAACAAAGATGTTGTAAATCCTTCTTCGACAATCCTATCGGGGATCATGATGCTCAATTATTTAGGCTGGAAGGAAGCAGCAGATTTAGTTGAGAAAGGCATAATTGAATGTATAAATGAAAAGATAGTAACTTATGATCTAGCTAGGCAAATGCCCGGTATTGAACCTGTCAAGACTTCAGAGTTTGCAGAACAGATTGTTAAGAGAATTAAGTAGAAACAGGTTTTACTGTGTGCTATCAATGCACTGGCACAATATAACTTGATTCAAATCTCTTCATTGTACCTAACTTCTCTCAAATACGAGAACAAATTTTATTTTGAGAGAAGATTAAAATTAAGATTTATGAAAATTTTTACAGAACAGATTATTCTTCAAACAAAAAAAGAATTGGAGATTGTTGATATCACAGATAGAGTCCAGGAGATCTTAGCGAATTATCGATTGGAAAATGGGTTCGTAATTATTTTTATTCCTGGATCCACTGGAGCCGTAACTACCATTGAATTCGAACCAGGACTTTTAGAAGATTTTCCAAATATGCTTGAAAAAATTTCACCTAGAGATGCCATTTATGAACATGAAAAAAGATGGCATGATGGAAATGGACATTCTCATGTCAGAGCTTCACTGATTGGACCTAGCCTTACAATCCCTTTCAATAATTCGAAATTGATTTTAGGGACCTGGCAACAGATAGTATTCGTAGAACTAGATGTTCGACCTAGATCAAGACAGTTGTATATTCAAGTTGTTGGCGAATAAAAGAAGAATAGATTTTTGAAAATTATTTCCTCATTGAATTCATTGCTAACAAGAATCCAATTATCAGAATCACGACTCCGACTAGTCCCCACGCGATCCATAAATCAATATAGATCGATAAGTACTTAATCAAAGAGATGCAGGCAAAAAGGATTCCCATAGTAATTAGAGCTGCACCGATGATGCCTGAAATTATCTTCTTGATTATAGGCTTAATTGCATCATGAATTAATTCTTGTATCTTGGTACCCATGTTGGCCATTACGATATTAGCCATTGAAGAAATGCCAGTTTCTATAATACTGTCTAAGAAAGTTTTTCTTTTTGACATCTTACCTACGCCTTGATGAGGTTGTTCCTAAGAGAATACCGAATATTAAACCTGCGATAAATATTACGCCGATAGATTCCAGAGGTCTCTTCTTAATTGTTTCCTCTAATTCAAATTTGTATTCATCGGCCAATTTTCTCATATCTTCTACTTTTTTATGCAGTTCGTCTACTCTGGCTTTTACTTTTTCACTTGCTCCAGACTCTTCTACTAATCGCTTTACATCTTCAGTTTTCTTCTGTAGCTCTTCAAGGACCTTTGCACTTGATGGCTTATCTTTTTCACTCAAAATATTAACCTCCATAAAATCTGGATATCAATAATCTCAATATTCGAATTTAAATGTGTCTTTAATAAGATGATATTCAAGTAATAGAAATTAAACTAAGTATATCCACAAATATTTTTTAATTGTCGGAGATAGTAATTCCAAAAAGTAAACCTAATGTAAAAATGGCTGCAACCGAAAGAATTGGATATGCTCTCACTAGTTCCTTAAGCTCGTTGATCATTTCTTGTATATCGTCATGTTTGAACTCAAGTATCTTCTCAATCTGCTCATCAGAGAATTCTTTACTAATTTTTCTCTTACTATTATTTTTTTTACTCATTGGTTTCACCAATTTTTTATGAACATAATTCTAATCAGAACTCTATAGAAGTAGCTCTTAGGGAATTCTTTAAGTTTTTCTGTTTCTGGTGATTTTCAATGGATGAATTTGATTTTTTTTGAATTTATTACTCAATCTAAATGCCAATTTGTCTATATCTGTTCCTAACTTACAAGTCAGTAAATGATTTGTTAAACTCAATCTATCTATCCCAATGACATATTTGTCAATTTTATTGGTCTTGATAACATTAATTAGGTTTCTTGATAGAGCTGCAATAATCATTATTCTAGGAAGGGGGGTTGTATCTAATTGTTTTAGGAATCTCACATATTCATCTGATAATTCTAGATCTATTTTGTGGTTTTGTACTCTAATTATTTTTATTTCTAAAGGCACGCCTTTATGAAATAGGAATCGATCTATAACATTATCTAGACTATATTCAAGTCCATCTAGAAGTTGAGAACTGATCTTTTCTAATCTGTAGAAACCATAAATTAACTTCGGTGATATAATTCCAAAATCTATTTGGATACTCTTATTATTTACTCCAATAATGAACCCTCGGAAAATATCGCCTATCTCAATACTATCCAAGCTAGATGGAGTAAATCCAAATCTTTGCTTTATAAGTTCAAAAAAAGGCTCTGAATCTTCCCCCGAAAATCTAATAGAAACCCATCCTTTACTGTCGATTATAAAATTTCCAAGTTTGACTCTAATACCTGAAGCCATATGATTCAATATTTTTTTAATTTCTTCTACCGCTAGTTTTTTCTCTACATCAATGATCTTTTCTGAAATCATCATTTCCATAAGGATTATGCATCCATCAAGCTACGAATCTCTTTATCTAAATTCTCAAATCTTTTTATTGCAGGATGTCTTGGACCCAATTTATGAGAGATATCATTAATTGCTTCAGCTGGAGTAATTCGTTTTTTTCCGCGGATGAGCTTATCAGCATAACTTACAATTTTTTCTTCGATCTTTTTCGGCATATAGCTTTTTGGAGGCAATCCAAGTTTACGTGCTTCCTCTTTTGGAATGCCTGCTCCAATATGTCTTTCTACTAAGTTAACAAGATCCTCATGGAAATCTGCTGCTCTTATCAATGCAGCGCCCAGAACAGCATGCCGTACATCATTTGTCAATGCTCGACCTACATCATGCAGTAATGCACCTATCTCGACTAACTGTTTATTTATATTTCTTTTCTTTTGACATATATCTGCAATTTCGACTGCGTATTTTGATACAGTTTTAGAGTGCTCAATAACCTTCTGATTACATCCAACCCTCTTAAGAAAAAAGACAGATTCTATTCTGGTAGGAAATTTTTTCAAAATTCGTATTCTCACACATTAATTAATTTTAGGATTAAATAAAATTAAGGGATAATAACAGCCTTTATCGGTTCTTCTCCTGGAATTTCGTATGCTGATGTTTTCAATGCTTTTTCAGTGTCGTTCAAAGAGAATGTATGGGTAACCATCTTCTCTATTGGATACTTGCAACTTTCAATGAGCTTTACCGCAGCCTCAACATTATAAGATTGCCCTAATCCGCCAAAGATTTTCAGCTCATTCATTACGATTCTGTCAGTTGATAAAGTGGTTTTGTTATCTCCTGTTAAACCGACCAGAACAAAAGTTCCCAAAGGTTTTACCAAGTCTAAACCCATATCGATGGCCGCTGGAACGCCAACACAACATATTACAACATCAGCTAATTTTCCATTAGTAAGTTCCTTAACTCTTTGAACAGCATTTTCCTCTTTTATAATTATTGAATGGTCGGCCCCGAAATCCTTTGCTATATTCAATCTACTTTTATCCTTCGATGTTCCGATGATTATGATCTCTCCAGCACCTATATAGTCAGCTACAAGGACCGCGGCCAATCCTTGTGTCCCAGGTCCTATTACTACTATTGAATCTCCAAGCTTAACATTTCCTTTTGTTGATGACCATCTGATGCCATTACCTATAATACTCGATAGACATGCAGCTTCTTTTGGAGCATTTTTTGATATTCTATGTATACGTGAGTTCGGTGCTACGTACATGTATTCTCCATATGCACCCCATAAGTGGGGAGGCTCTTTGCATGATATATTGACTCCATAACATCTCATATTCTTACAAAGTTGATAATTTCCAGTTAAACAATAGTCGCATTCACCACAAAGGATATAGGGTTCAACAGTGACCCGATCACCAATTTCTATATTATGCTTCTTCAATTGGTCTTGATTACCATCTGAAATATAGCCGACCACTTCATGCCCCATAATTATGGGGAAAGGTGTTTTGAAAGTTCCTTCAAATTCAGTTCCTATATATCTTTCAACATCGGATCCACATACTCCGACAGATTCGACTTTTAATAGGAATCCCTCTTTTTCAACATTTGGAATTTCAAATTCTTGAATAGAGACTTTCCTTTGCGACTCCAGAACAGCAGATAATTCTTTACTCATCATTACTACCTATTACAAAAATTCAATTTAGAAACGGCAAATAAAATAAAAATGTAATTAGAATTTCAAATCTTGATAAGTGCATATTATTTAATAATTTAAAATATTTTTTTATATGCGATATTATTAAGCTGCTTTAAAGATCTCAATTACTCAATTCTTTCTCCAATTGCATAATCCTAGCAGATAGTTCTTCAATAATTTCGGTGTTATTTGCACTAACAAATTGGCCTCCGCATTTGCCGCATCTAAAGGCCGATTCAATGGCTTCCTCGAAAGTAACACGAACATCTGAACATTTTTCGCATATGAAGAAGCTATGGTTTTTCTCAAATTCTAATCTATTTTTCAACTTACCCAACATACGCTTTTTCCTGATTCGAATGAATGCATCCAATTGGCTTGGTTGAACCTTCCAACGGAAAATATACCATCCAGTCTTATCGTTTCTCTCTCTAGCACACGAAATTAATGAATAGTCATAAAGCTTGTACAAAACTTTTCGAACTATATTTAAGCTAACGCCAGATTCCTTTGCTATAACATCATCAGTGGTTTCACCTAATTCTAAGAGAGTCTTGATAACCTTAGTCGCATCTTCTCCTCCGAATAATTTTGCGGTCTTCAACAATTCGTCTTTGTAAGCATCCATCAACGTTTATTCACTTTACTTGATTATATAATCTTATTAATGAATTGTGATAAGTCAAAAATTTTCGTCATTTAAGTCGGAAGTATTCTCAATTACTTTCTTTCCATATTTAGATGGAATTACTTGAATTCTAGCTTTATCAAATGATTTACCTAATTGCGCCCCGTTAAGTAAGCGATCTAAAAAAACTGCTAAAGCCGCAACTTCTGAATGGGGTTGATTTCCAATCGCAACATTATAATCCGATACCTTTTCAGAAAAAAAGTCTGGAGGTACTTTCTTGCTTCCAATTAGAATCATTATATTCTTATTCTCAGATTTGATTCTGTCGAGTACATCACTATTTTCTATATTTTCTCCATAGATAGTCAAATGAACTACAATTCCTCCTTTGTTCCGCCATTCTTCAATAGCAGATCTCCAAGATATGCCCATCTTGAAGTTGAATTCTCCACCCCAATTTTCGTTCATATTTTCAATAGTCTCTCTTATTGTTTTATCCTCAGTATCAGATATTAAGAATTGAGATGCACCAAATGCCCTAGCAGTAAGAGCTACATGAGTTGTAACCCTATAGTCTCTTTGTCTATGACCCCATCGTAATACTGCGATCTTCAATTTATTTTCCCAATTTTCTCTTCATGTTTTCGAGATTCGATGTAACTGCGCTAAATTCCATGTTGATTAGGAAAAAATCAATTGTCTTCTTCCTTTTCCTTTTTCTTATATTGAAAGACGTCACCAATGGTTAAATCTGAGGTTACTTCTTTGTTGGTATCGTAATCTATCTTTGGTTTTTCCGTAGTTAGCAATTTAATCTTTAATAAATGTTCAATTTCTCTTGACAATTTAAGACTAGGAGTGATTTTACTCGACTCAATTTTTTGAATGACTGATAATTTTTCTTTGAGAAGTTTCGCAAGTTCTTCTTGAGAAATTCCCATTTTTGTTCTTCCCTTTTGTAGGGACTCTGAAAAATTCTCAGTTATCTCGTAATCTTCAAGATTCATAGAAGGACTTTTACTTCTGAGGCTCCTTCTTGAATCTCTGAATGTGGAACTTGGTTTGATTGTTCTGGTAATCTGTGATCTTTGAAATTCAGATTCCCATGATTTCTCGCTGAATTCAGAACATTTTCTACAGGTTACTAATTTAGATCCTTCAATTACTACTCTGCTAGGTTTTTCAATTATCTTATTTCCACAGATCTCACAATTCATAATTAATTATCTACAACCTTTATTCATTTTAGAATTTTCGAATGGAAGCTGTGATTTTTTCAACATTTAGATTAGCCATTAAATAATAATTATTTTACTCAAGACATGCTTTTTAATGTGTATAATAAGTGGTTGTAATAACTTCATTTAATTTAATTTTAATAAATCATAAAATCACATAGGTATAATTTCATGAAAAAAGCTAAAATAAATGAGCTCATCAAATTGAGAAGCATTGCAAACTTCCAATTTGCCAATAAAATAGGTGAAATATTATTCCCTGAAGAAATTGAAGTTACACATTCCAAAAGAACCGGCAGGATAAGAGAAATTTATCTTAATAGTGAGTTAATAGCGGTATATAGACCTAGAGACGGTCTTCTCAGTCTTAGCCTTGCTGGCGCAAGAAGAATTTTAGAAAAAAATAAGGACCTTCTTTTTAAAGTTGTTTTAGAAGATATTGCTGTTGAATTTGTAAGTAATGGTAAATCACTATTCGCTAAACATGTAATGGAGTCGGATGCAAATATCAGACCGCAGGATGAGGTCATTATAGTAAATAAGAAAGGAGAATTAATAGCCGTAGGTAAGGCTACTTTAAGCGGTACAGAAATGCTATCTTTCAAGAAGGGAATTGCAGTAAGAGTAAGAAGCGGTATAAATCAATAATATTGAATTGGTTTCAATTTATTTACAAATTCTTAAATTTTAGATAAGCAATCCTAAATTAATTGATACAAGTATTGATTGTGTGTGAATAATTATGGCATATAAAGCATTACGTTCTATGAGGGGAATCCCTCAAGGAAGAGATGCTATGCGCATGATGCAGCGCATGGGTATGGAAACAGAAGAAGTAAAAGGTGTAAAAGAAGTCATCATAAAGACAGAAGATAAAACCATTATAATCGAGGAACCAAATGTTATGGCTATGACTATGGAGCAGCAAACAGTATTTCAAGTCATAGGTGGAAATAGAAGAGATGAGGCCTCTGAAGAAGAAAAGCCAGAGATACTAGACAAGGATATTAACTTAGTTGCTGAGCAGGCGAAAGTTAGTATTGACGAGGCGAAATCAGCATTACAAGAAACAGAAGGTGATCTGGCACAAGCCATAATATTGCTGAAGCAAAAAGCAAAATCAAAATAAATTCTTTTGAATCATGTTACTCGTAAGCATCTAATTTTTTTCTAATATGCTTTAGTTAATTACAGGTTATAGCTTTAGTAGATTATTAGCGCGCGCGCGCTCGATAAATTAATAGATATCCCTAAAGTGTGAGAGACATTGAAAGAGATTGCAACTCATGTCAAAGCAGCTGTTTCGGAAGCTATTTCATTAATTAAAGACGGTAATTTTGTTGGATTGGGAAGTGGTAGCACAATGGCATATGCCATTTGTGAACTAGGTTCTTTAGTTAAGAAAGAAGGATTAGATGTTAAAGTAATCCCAACATCATTTCAAACGAAAATACTTGCTCTGGAAAATGGTTTGGATGTAAACGACTGGATGCAAGATGAAGAACTAGATTTAGCCATAGATGGTGCAGACCAAGTTGAGTTAAATAGTCTTAACTTGATTAAAGGAGGGGGTGCTGCTTTAACTAGAGAAAAGATTGTAGATTCTAATTCAAAAGAACTGATAATAGTAATTGATGAAAATAAATTGACTGAAAGATTGGGAGATAATCAACCAGTTCCAATCGAGGTCATTCCATTTGGATACAAGGTTGTAATGAAAAAGTTAAAGGATTTAAAAGGAAAACCGAAGTTGCGAGAGTCTGAAGGAAAGGTAGGACCAGTAATAACCGATAACGGTAATTTCATTATCGATGTGGTTTGTGATTCCATCACTGATCTGGAAGAGATGGAAAAGAAATTGAAAATAATTCCTGGAGTGATCGAGACTGGCTTGTTCATTGGAATAACCAATAGGGTTTATGTAGGAAGAAAAAATAAGGTCGAGATCTTCAAAAAATAATTGAATATGTTATTGATAATTTGTTTCTAAAAAGTGCCGGGGGCGGGAGGCTCGGTCTATCTGACTGTCGAACCCGCGACCTCTGGATTTCTCAATCTCATATATATTTATGAGTCCAGCGCTTAAACTTGCCCGAAAATAGGCATCTAACCACAGCTGAGCCACCCCGGCTAATTAGAGATGCTAATACTTATTCAAAAATAACTTTTTATCATTAAATTAGAAACTCGCATAAATCCTTTTTTATTTAGCAAAAAAGATTAGGTTTAATAACATCTCAATAAAAGTTAGATTTGGAAATGCCCCGGTAGCTAAGCCTGGTTATAGCGACGGATGGAGTCGATTTACTTCAGTCGATCCTTGTATCAAGGTTTAGATAGCCGTAGGACGCGGGTTCAAAGCCCGCCCGGGGCTCCACAAGTACGCGCTTCGGCGTGCAAAATAAGATTTGGAAACAAGAGGCCTGTCTAGGTTCTCCATCTCTTTCGACTAATGTAGATCGATAATGAGGCTCCGATAATTCCGATCAATCCCAGATAAGGTGCTACTATAGCAAGCTTGTTTGAGGTAAACAATTCACCGCCGACGGGGTAGGATCTTGGAGGCTGGCTAGGAGGTTGGCGTGGTTGATACTGGTTGCAGATGACCACGTAGTCAGAAGGATACACTTCTGTTTCTTCACCAGTTTCTAGGTTTCGATAGGTTAGTGTCTCTTGTCCAGCGGAAACCCGTATCTCTGAACCGAAGCTTTCGCCTTTACAGTGGAAGGTCGCGGTTGCTGCAAGAAAATCGTCCTCTTCAGGAGTAGGTTCTGGATCAGCCCCCTCAAACCACCCCCAAATACCATGGGGACTGTAGCGGGCCCAATCTTGTTCTATCCAATATCCGGCCCCAGCACTATCCCAGTTGTGGCCTGGAGGAAAGAATACTTGATCATCAACCAACTCCATCAGATTCGGATCATAATAGACATCAAAATCAAAAGCAACCAGGCCATAACCATCGGGAATATCACGGATCCAAAACTCCAAAATGAACTCACTGCAAACCGACACCTCAATAAGTGAAACTGGAGAACCATCCTGCTCAACAGAAAATCGGCCTGGGAATGCGATAACTATGTCGCCCCATTCATTGACTGGATCCTGAGTGGGATGACTGGGCCAAAAATAGTGTTGACCAGATACTCCAAGCTTGTCTAAATAGTCTAAAGTGAAGCCTACGGTGTCGAGGTAAGACAGACTGAAATCATAAGCATCATCGTCAGAGTCGAGGGGATGACTAAATTCAAAAAACCAGTCTAGGTTGGCGTCTTGCGTGCGCGCTCCAGACCCATCGATCGTTCCTGCCGGATGATCGGTACCGAATCCTAATCCACCAAAGTACAGGTCCAAGAACCAGGGAATGTCAAATGTGATTCCGTCATCTCCTACAACGCTTGTGGTTCCCGAGTGGTCGTTATCAAAATAGATCGATACTTTATCGCCGCTATCCGCATCATTATCTTCAACCCAGACTGCAATGTACAAATTGTCGGCATCATTCATCACATAGATCATACCATTTCGCGGAACACCAAAATCAATCGATTCTGTGTCCGCATCATCCCATTCACCCGGCGAGATAACTCCATCAATAATCGGTGGAGATCCGGTGTATGCAGGTCCCAAAACTGGCTGAGCCAGAGTAGGCCGAAGATCCGTCAAAAGGAGAACTGAAATGAGAAAAAGAATGATAATCGGAATCCGAGTCTTGCGTTGCAAGTTACTTACACAACTTAATAATTCAAAATGGATGGATATATAATATTAACTAGAAGAATAGGTTTTTTTTCTTGTTCTTAGTTCTTCAGTTCGATAGCGCATGCGAATTTAGGCGCTTTTCTACCTTTAGTTAGAAGCGCACACTCTAATGAAAGTTAGGGATTTGAAATTGAGATTCAGAACCCGCCCGGGGCTCCAAGATTCTATTAGGGTATCGGAAAATTAGATTTTTAGCCTATTTTTGATTTTTGTTCTTTTAAACGCTTAGGGTCCTAAACGTTTACATCTTTAGGGTCCTAAAAAATCTGGAAATGCTTGGAAAAATGAATTTTCCGACAGCTTATTCTATTTTAGAGCCAGATATTGATTAATAATTAAAAATTTAATTCAATATCAGATTTTTTCTAATTCTATTTTGATTGGCGGCAATAATTTATGCGAATCATACTTCACATAGATCTTGATTATTTTTTTGCTCAAGTGGAGGAGAATTTGAATCCTTCGCTTAAGAATAAGATCGTTGTGGTTTGTGTATTTTCTGGTAGAACTAAAGATAGTGGTGTAGTAAGCACATCAAACTATAAAGCACGTGAGTACGGTATTAAATCCGGGATGCCTATTTATCTAGCTAAAAAGATTCTCAAGGATAAAGAAGCTGTATTCTTACCAGTTAATCATGACCTATATGAAGAAATATCACATCAAATTATGGAATTGCTTAGAAATTTTGCAGACAATTTTGAACAAGTAAGTATTGATGAAGCTTACTTAGAGATCACAAAAAGAGTTAATAAGAAATTTGAAGAAGCACAAAAATTGGCGAAATTAATAAAAGAAAGTGTATTTGAAAAAGAAGGATTGACTTGTTCAATAGGGATTGGACCTAATAAACTCTTAGCAAAAATTGGCTCAGATTTAAACAAACCTAATGGTCTTACCCTTATCAAATCCTCGGAAGTAAAAGACGTTTTATCTGATTTGCCAACCGAGAAACTTCCAGGTGTAGGAAGAAAGTATAAAAAAATACTTGACAATGAAGGGATTAATACTATAGGGGAACTAGCAGCTTTTGATGTGAACAATTTAAAATTACTTTTGGGCAAGAAAATAGGAGAGAGAATACATAGAGCTTCATTAGGTTTAGACGACGAGCCAGTAAAAGAAGAATTGCCTAAACAATTCAGCAAGATTATTACATTGAAAGAGGATTCCGACAACTTTGATAATGTAAGCAATTCTCTGAACGGACTTTGTGGGGATGTTTGGTCAACAATTAAAGATGAAGGTTTCAATTTTAAATCAGTCGGATTGATAGTAGTCGGGGATGATTTGAAAATACGTACAAAGTCAAAAACTCTCAGTCATCCCATAGTTAACAAGGAGGATATTATAAGGATCACAAAGGATTTGTTGAAAGAACTACTTGAGGAGGGAACAAATTTAAAGATAAGAAGGATAGGTGTGAAGTCTTACAATTTAGTTAAAGATCTGGATCAGCGATCGATTGATAGTTATCTATAAATTCATATTATTATAACAAATTATTGTACTTTGAAAGTATAATTACTTTTTATATTAAATAGAATTAATAATAATACTAAATCTTATAGATGCAAAGGAATATGTAAATTAATAGTCTATGGTTAAATTTAAGGCCTAGACTGTTCATTTATTGTCAACTATAGAGGGATAGAATTGAGTCAATTAGGTAGTGCTCAGGCTTATACCGCTCAACCTTATTTGCCACAACCATATATGGCAAGACCTTACAACTCAGGAATAGGAAAAATAATAGCTGCTGTATTAGGGATCGTATTGGTTGTGGTAGGCATTGTTCTCTATGTATATTTCCATCTGATCCAAGATGATTTCTGGCTTGGCATAATTGCCCTTATAATTTTTATTAGCGGTGCGACAATCTGTTTTGTTCTTGCGGGAATTTTACATATGAGGCAAGGACGGGGTTATTATTATGGTGCTCCAGCTTATTATGCGCCCCAGCAAATTTATCCTAACCCTCAAGCAGGCGCGTACCCAGGAACAGGTGCACCTTATGATATGGCAGCTGCGCCAGCTCAACAGCCATCATTTAACCAATATACATGCCCAACATGTAACAGACCGCTAAAGTACATAAATACCTACCAGAAATGGCTATGCGAGAACTGCAATCGGTGGTTCTAATAATCAACATATAGAAAAGTATTCTTATTTTCCTTTTTTTGTGAAATCTAGGCTTAATGGATATTATTTTAAAATCATTAACTAAATATTGCTTCAGAAAACTTTCGATTTTAAATGGTGAGTAGAATTTTGGATGATAGTGTAGTTAAATTTGAAAAGAAGGGTAATGTTGCATTATTGACTTTAAACCGTCCAGATAGATTAAACGCAATTAATGAACCATTAATAGATGCCATTCTTGAAAGGTTCAAAGAAATTGAGAGCGATGATGCCATTGGTGCTGCTGTAATTGAAGGTGCAGGAAAAACCTTCAGTAGTGGGCATGATTTAAAAGAAATCTTGAAGACAAATGCGCTTGAAAGGAGGGCTTTATTTACAAAATCAATCAGAGTATACGAAGATATAGTGAAAATGAGTAAACCTGTTATCGCAGCGGTCCATTACTATGCAACTGCTGCAGGGTGTGGATTGGCTGCAGCTTGTGATTTGATAGTTGCTTCAAAGAATGCCTTATTCCAGACTCCAGGTGTAAATATTGGATTATTCTGTTTGACCCCGATGATACCTTTGCAAAGATCAATTGGAAGGAAAAAGGCATTAGAAATGCTTATAACAGGAGAGCCGATAAGTGCAACCGAAGCGGAGAAATTGGGATTAATAAATAAATTAGTACCAAATGGAAAACATGTTGAAGCTGCTGTTGATCTTGCACAGAAAATATCTGATAAAAGCAGGATTGCATATACAATAGGCAAACCTGCCTTTTACATGATGGGGGATATGGAATACATAAAAGCACTACATTATGCAAAAGATTTAATCTCACTGGCAATAACTGCTGAGGATGCGAAAGAGGGAATGAACGCTATCTTGGAAAAAAGACCTCCGGTATGGAAAAATCGATAAAATTACTAATTATATTCTATTTTTTATATACTCGGCTATATGTTCTCCAACTTGAGTGCAATTCAATTTCCCGCCAAGCTCCATGGGCAATTCTGTACTCGATAGCATCTTCTCTATAGCCTTCTCTATTGCGATTGATGCCTTTGAGCAACTATTATCGCGGTGAGCTTCTGCCAAGAATTCAAACATAAGCGAGACGCTTCTAATCATACCTATTGGATTGGCCTTCCCAGTTCCCGCTATATCTGGAGCAGAACCATGAGTGGGTTCAAATAAACCAATTTTTTTCTCAGGATTCATATTTGTTCCTGCGGTCATACCTAATCCGCCAGCTATTTGTCCTGCTAAATCGCTAAGAAGATCAGCCAAAAGATTTGTTGAAACAATAGTATCGAATTCATGGGGCCTTCTTACAAGATGGGCAGTAAGAGCATCCGCATAATAATTCTCAAATCTGATTTCAGGATATTCAGACGAGACATCTTCAAAAGCTTTGGAAAACATTCCATGGCTCTTTCGAATAATATTTGCTTTATGTGCACAAGCGACAATGCCTTTTCCGGTCCCATTTTTCAATCTCCTCATCGCATAATCAAATGAGAAACGGGCTATGCGTTCACAGGTTTCTTTTGTGTATACTCCAGTTACTGTCCATACTCCAGGAATGACCTCATTCTCCATAGCTCTATATATTCCCTCTGAATTCTCTCTTATCACAACTAGATTTATATCCGGTCTTAGAGCGGGTGGACAAATATTAGGATAAGAAATCGCAGGTCTAATATTTACATAAAGTCCGAATCTTTTTCTGAAAGCTAAAAAAAGATCTCTTACACTTTCGCCTACAGGTCCTTTTAAACCTGCATCGCATTCTTGAAAGATCTTAATCGATTCTTCTGGAACTGCCGACCCTGTTTCTTTTTTAACTGCATCACCAGCTGGTGCAGCTCTATATTTGATATTAATATTATAAACTTCTTTAATAGCACCAATTACTATTTTAGCAGCATCCATAATTTCTGGGCCGACCCCGTCGCCTTGTATCTCGCAGATCTCATAAGTTTTACTTCCCATCACTTTTCCTCCCAATCTTCATCATGTTGTTGATTACATTTTAGAATACCACCGATTTTGGATTCTTATTAAATTTTGTTGTTCTACAATTTACGTAAAAATATATAGAGTGTTAACCTTCTTATCATCACAAACTGGGGTAATAAATTTGGCGAGAAACAAGATTGTAATAATTGGAGGTGTTGCTACAGGACCGAAAGCTGCAGCTAGAGCTAGAAGGATAGATCCTGATGCGGATATTACAATAATCGATAAGGGAGAGTTATTTTCTTATGCAGGTTGTGGAATGCCGTTTTATATCGAGGGGCTTATCGAAGATGTAAACGAATTGATGTGTACACCTCTCGGAGTTGTTAGAGATGAATCCTTTTTTAAGAATGCTAAGAATGTGAGAGTGCTTGGAAAGACAGAAGCTATAAAAATTAATAGAGATTCTAAAAGAATTACAGTTAAAAATTTGAGAATTGATGAGATTCAAGATATTGAATATGATAAATTAATTTTAGCTACAGGAGCTCATCCAGTAACTCCTCCAATCGAAGGTATAGATCTTGCTAGGGTGTATCAACTTAATAATCTAAAAGACGCTCGGGCCATAAGGGAAACTCTTGAAAAAGGAGCAAAAGAAATTGTAATAATCGGAGCAGGCTTGATAGGTCTTGAAACTTGTGGAGCCTTTGTCTCTAGAGGTTGTAAAGTTACAATAGTAGAGATCTTAGATCAGATCTTGCCTGGTTTGCTGGATCCTACTATGGCTGCGTTATTGACAAATTATCTGAAGGATAAGGGAGTAAAAATATTAGTCTCTGAAAAAGTCACTAAAATTGAAGGTGACGAACAAGGCTATGTTAAGAAGGTAATAACTGATAGAAATGAAATCAATGCAGAAATGATCATAGTTGCAGTTGGAGTTAGACCAGAAGCTAAACTAGCAAAAGAGGCTGGACTGAAGCTGGGAGATATGGGTGGCATATTAGTAAACGAATATCTTCAAACCAACGATCCGAATATTTATGCTGGTGGTGATTGTGTGGAAAATCTGAACCTGATTACAGGTATTAATTCTTATGTTCCAATGGGTTCTACTGCTAATAAACATGGTAGGGTGATCGGAGACAATATTACGGGTGGTAAGACAACTTTTCCAGGGATAACTGGAACCATTGTTTTTAAAATCTTAAATTATAATGTCGGAAAGACTGGACTTGGTGAAAAACATGCCATTGACCTTGGATATGAACCGATTACTTGCATAAGACCATCTCCGGACTGTGCGCATTATCATCCTAGCACTAAACCATTTATAATTAAGCTGATAGTTGACCGCAAGACTGAAAAAATTCTTGGTGGTCAAGGATTAGGTGCCGGTGAAGTAGTTAAGCGAATAGATACCCTCGCTACAGCGATTAAATTCGGGGCTACGGTAAAAGATCTTGTTGATATAGATCTTGGATATGCCCCACCTTATTCAACAGCAATTGACGCAATTGCTCATGCAGCTAATATCATAAGAAATAAAATCGATGGTTTAGCCAAAGGAATTTCACCAATTCAACTAAAAGAGAAGATTGAACAAAATGACGATTTCATTTTATTGGATGTAAGGACTAAAAAAGAGATTGAAAAAAAGACGTTTAAAGATAAGAGGGTCAATTTAATTCCTTTGGGATCTCTTCGAGATAAATTAAACCAACTACCTAAGGAAAAAGAGATAATTATTTACTGTCAATCAAGCCTACGGGCATATGAGGCGCAACGGATCATTGAGGGTGAAGGTTTTAAAGACGTCAAATTCTTAGATGGTGGACTTTTAGCATGGCCATATGATCTGTGATTATTATTTATTTTCGCATAATTTACTATCACTAATCTGAGGTCAATATTCTGATGAAAAAAGATGAAGTGCAGTATGTTGAAATCATTATTGGTTTATTCTTGATAACTTTAGGCGCATTAATTCATTGGTGGAGTAAAAAACTAGTATGGATTATGATATATCCGCCGCCTATTCAAAAGCAAATACTTAACATTCTACCATACTTACTGTGGACAATAGGCATAGTATTAATCTTAGACTATATTCGCAAGATAATCAATATTAGTAGCAAGAAGTAATTTAATAATAAAAAAACGCATCTCAAATTGATCGATCACTCTAATAGTTGACTTTTAGTTGTCTTCAGATAGATTTTTTCTAGGTGGAAGAATAAGAGCAAAACCAAGTGACTTTATTGTTGAAGAAGTATGGGAGGATCGTATATGCGGCATAAATTATCCATTTTTGAATAACTTTAGAACTTCATTAAATGCCAGAATTCATAAGAAACGTACATACCTGCATTTTACACTGGTAAAAAGCAATTGGGACACAATTCGAGCTTTGAATTTTATTGGCAGAAGAATTTTCTGTTCACTGAAAAGTTTTGGAATTTCAGGTATGAAAGATAAGTGGGCACTAACTTCTCAAAGAGTCTCTCTATGGAAAGGTAAAATGGATAAATTGGCGAATCTTAAACTTCCAGATATGTTTCTCAAAGATTTTGAGTATAGAAATGATAGAATAACATTGGGCAATTCTTCTGGAAATCAATTTACAATAACTATTCGAAACATTCCTAAAGATGATGAAGTGATCCTTCGAACATTAAGAAGTTTTGAAAAAAAAGTAAAAACGGAAGGATTGCCAAACTTTTTTGGCCCTCAAAGATTGGGTGGAGATAATGCAGAAGTTGGAAGGGCAATCAAGAACAATGACCTTAAAGGTGCCGTTGAAATAATACTGAAAAAAGTTCAACCCTTTATTAAAGATGGTCAATTTGAAAATATACCGAAAACATTCTGGTATGAGAAACGAGTGTTACAATACTTAAACAGATATCCTAATGATTTTGCTGGAGCTTTGCGGAAAATACCAAAGCGAATCTTAAGGCTTTATACACATGCGTATCAGTCAAAAAATTTCAATGATATGCTTGCTACAGCTATTAAGAATAACAAAGTTCCGAAAAGCATGATAATTCCTGGATTTAATGTCTCAAAGATGCCAAATTTGAGTACTTTACATATTGAACGGAAATGCCATCTTTTAGCTAAAGATTTCAAAGTACTAAAAATTGAAAACGGTATCGTAAAATTGAAATTCACATTGGGAAGTGGGGAATACGCTTCAACTTTACTTTCTCATCTAGTAGTAAGTGATCGATAAGCAAGAAAATTGCATAGCTAGGTTAGAGATTCTGTTCTTTCATCGAAATAAGGTAACTTATCTGTAAGACCTGATCCTCTTGAAGTATAATGATCTAATGTCTTTCTTCTATAATCTCCAACTAAAACATCTAACCTTCCAATATCCATTTCTTTCATTTTATCTTTACCTTTTGAAAGATACTCTGTAGCTAATTCGAGCATTTGGTATCTTTCGATCCTCAATACGCTTATCAGATCATTTTTATTTTCCTTAAGAAAATCAGATAATTTTTCGTAATCCATAGGAACACTTCTGTAACCAAAATCAATCCTCTTCCAAAGAGAATTCATCTCAAAAGTATCGATATCGATTCCAGAAGATAATTGATGGATGATATTTTTTGAAATTCTTCCATCATCAGGATCTGTAATATCCATCCCCATATCTATACCAATTTTATAGAAATTGTCTGCAAATTTGTTCCAGTCGCGTAGTTTAACAGATTTTAGATTTCCCTCTCGATCGGTCTCCCTCCAAGGAAAGCTTTCATTACCAAAAGCCCATTCATATAAATATGCCTCATATGAGTCGCCTCCGACTCTACTGATCGAGCCTAAGGGCCTAGGGATGTGAGCTAGATTATAAACATGCTTTCTGTAAAAATAATCTTCTAATTTTTTGATAATCATGTGCCTAAGAAACATTTTATGGCCGCTTTTTGGAGAGAGGTTATATTCTTCTCGTAATGCAGTAACTGCTCCCTCTTGAGTGATAATTGTTCCACCTATACCAGGAAATTTGGTTCTTAACTCAACTAGAACTCTAGCTTCACTGCCAATGCCGCCTTCAGATATGAATTCAATGATGCCTTCTCCGTTCTTTTTTCTCATTAGTATCAGATTTTACTTAACAAAATCCCCAGCTATAAAATATTTGGCGCCTTCTTTCTAGAAACATCAAGGTATAGAGAGTTTTATTCTGATCCAAATTCACGGATTATCTCTAATCTCATTGAAATGACTTCTAAAGTTAATTGACTTTTAAGCACTAAAGCGGCCATCTTTCTTACTTTCGCACATTCATTTGCATACATTTTGGCTCTATTGATATCTTTGGTCATCTGAGAAGATACACATCGATCAAAGAGTTTTTCGTTATACTTCTGCATCTTCTTAAAAATGTTCTCTAATCTATTTTGTTGAATTTTTAAATCTTGTATGGAATCTGATACCTTTTCTTTTGTGTGCTGAGAATCCAAATCATTCGACAACGAGTTCTTGATGTTATTAGATAGCAATTATTCCACAATTCTGCTTGTGCCCTAAATTTAAATAAAAATCATGGAGTGATTTGGAATTATACTGAGAGTTAACTGAAAATATTATCGAGTATAGTTTTTGCATCAATATACTTTAATTATCAAGAATAGAAATCATTTATTTAATTCCAGAAATTAGAAGGATAGTTAGAATTATGAAAGCTATTCTGCTCGATAAACCTAGTAAAATAGAACAAGATCCCCTAAGATACGATGAGTATGATAAACCAGTTCCAAACGATGAAGAAGTGCTAATTAAAGTCCAAGCTTGTGGAGTTTGTAGATCGAATCTGAATGTTATTGAGGGAGTTTATAGCAAACTTGGGATTCCCTCAAAGTCGCCAATTATTCCAGGTCATGAAGTAGTCGGAACGATTGAGGAGATCGGTTCAAATGTTGCTAACTTGATTATAGGCGATAAAGTAGGAATGCAACCACTATATTCTGCATGCGGAACTTGTGAATACTGTCTAAGTGGTCAAGAAATTCTTTGTCCTTTAAGATTGATTGTTGGAGAGACTGTGGATGGAGGGTATGCTGAATATATCAAGGGCAATGCTAATTTTGTCTACAAAATACCGGATAATCTTAAAGATCAAGAAGCTGCACCACTATTTTGCCCTGGAATAACTGCATATAGGGCTGTAAAAAAAGCAGAACTAGCGATGAATAAGAAAGTTGTAATATTTGGTATAGGAGGAGTTGGGCATGTTGCAGTTCAGTTTGCCAAATTGACTGGCGCAAATGTTATCGCTGTAAGCAGAAATAAGAAAAATCTAGATCTGGCTTCAAAGGTTGGGGCAGATATTGTCCTCTCTCAAGATGAAAATCTTGTTTCTGAAATGAAGAAACTGGGTTATGCTGATTCTGCAATAGTTTTTGCTCCATCTCAAGAGGCGATTGATGGAGCACAAAGAGTTACAAGACCTGGTGGAACTATCGTTCTTGGAGTGACTGGCAACATCAATAATCTTATGTTCTTTTTTGAAAAGACCATAAAAGGTACTGCCATAGGGACTAGACTAGATACACAAGAAGTCCTAAAGATAGCTTCCGAAGATAAGATCAAGATTATTACAAAAGCGTATCCTTTGGCAGATGCAAGTAATGTCCTCCTTAAACTCAAAAATGGGGAGATCGAGGGAAGAGCTGTATTAGTTCCTTAAAGGTTCAGCGAATGTCTTAATTGAACAATATTTCGTATGGCGGAATTAATGGGTCTTATAGATAAAATCAATTTTGATTTTATTTAATAGATATTTCTGAGAGTACTTGAAATGAAAGGCTTAGATGAAAATCTTATCCCAAGTACAAGCCTTGATTCTCCACATTTCGCTCATATAACCTATTGGCGAGGCCCAATATGGATAAACACCAATTGGATGCTCTATCAAGGATTGCTTAAATACAACTATAAGGAGAATGCTGATCGTTTAAGGGAAGCCATATTAAAGCTGGTCATGGAGAATGGTTTCTATGAATATTTTGATCCGCATGATGGATCTGGTCATGGATCCAAAAATTTCTCATGGACCGCATCCTTGATTATTGATCTGCTCCATAAATGTGATTACACTGACTAGTGCGCTTAATAATTGCTTTTCAATTACCCCCTCATATTTTGAGCCTTAAAAATCATAATAGCAAAAAGTTTTTATCTTAATTTTCTTTGCTTACTCTTAATTCATTCAAAATTGCGTATTTAAGAATAGAAGTTGAAAAAATGGAGGTAGTTTGAAAAATATGGCTTATCTTGCAGGTCAACCTATAATAGTATTAAAGGAAGGGACCTCTAGAAGTAGTGGAAAAGACGCTAAGAGATCCAATATCATGGCAGCGAAAGTTGTTGGTGAAGTCGTTAAAAGTACACTCGGTCCACGTGGCATGGATAAAATGCTTGTGGACAGTCTTGGAGATGTTACCGTTACCAATGACGGAGCTACAATATTGGATGATATAGATGTACAGCATCCAGCTGCAAAGATGATGGTGGAAGTTGCCAAAACACAAGATGATGAGGTTGGTGATGGAACAACAACAGCTGTTGTAATAGCATCTGAATTATTGAAAAGAGCAGAAGAACTCCTGGACGATAAAATTCACCCGACAATCATTGTAAGCGGTTATAAGAAAGCTGGAGAAAAGGCGATGGAGGTATTGAATTCGATCGCTGTTCCAGTGGATTTAAAAGATAGAAATATTCTCAAAAAGGTAGCCATAACCTCTATGCATAGCAAGGGTGTTGGAGCAGCTCGAGAACATTTTGCAGAGATATCAATAGATGCTGTAAATCAAATAGTAGAAAAAGTTGGAGAAATTAATTCTGCTGATCTGGATAATATTCAGATCATAAAGAAAGAGGGCAAAAGCCTTCTAGATACAGAATTAGTAAAAGGTATGATAATCGACAAAGAAGTAGTTCATACAGGCATGCCTAAGAGTCTTGAGAATCCAAAGATAACCCTATTAGACTGTGCACTGGAGATTGAAAAGACAGAATTCAGTGCAGAGATAAGAATTAACGATCCTGATCAGATGAAGGCATTTCTAGATGAAGAGACACAAATGATGAAGAGCATGGTTGATAGGATAAAAGCCTCTGGAGCAAATGTAGTTTTATGCCAAAAAGGTATTGATGACACAGTCCAACACTTCTTAGCTAAAGAGGGCATAATGGCTGTAAGAAGAATAAAGAAATCGGATATGGAGAAGCTCGCCAGAGCTACTGGTGCAAAAATTGTCACTAATGTAGATGATTTGACATCAAAGGATCTTGGAACTTCAGGAACCATAGAAGAGAGAAGGCTTGGAGACGATAAGATGGTATTCATAGAGGGGTGCAAAGATCCAAAGTCAGTCGCGATACTGATCAGAGCGGGATTAGAAAGGTTAGTTGATGAGGCTGAAAGAGCTTTGAATGATTCGCTATCAGTTCTTGCTGCTGTAGCAAGAGATCCAAGAATTGTAGCAGGTGGAGGAGCCGTTGAGATCGAAGTTTCGAAGAAGATAAAAGACTATGCTTCTAAAGTGGGTGGTAGAGAGCAAATGGCGATTGAATCATTTGCTGGTGCTTTAGAAACTATTCCTAGAACTCTTGCAGAGAACGCAGGTTTGGATCCAATAGACATAATGGTTAACCTAAAAGCCGCTCATGAAAAGAAAGATGGCCTGTGGTTTGGTGTAGATGTTTTCAGTGGAAATAACAAAGATATGATGAAGAAGGGAGTTATTGAACCATTAAGAGTAAAGATACAGGCTATTAAATCAGCTGTCGAATCATGTTCTATGATCTTAAGAATAGATGATGTAATAGCTGCTGCAAAAGCACCTCCAGGTCCAGCAGGTCCACCTGGTGGAATGCCTGGCGGCATGCCTGGTATGCCTGGTGGTATGCCTGAATATTAGATGAATGCTAAAAAGGAGTGATAAATTAAATGTCTCAATCAGAAATAATATCTGCTAATGTCGGTGGTCAACCTGTTCTAATACTAAAGGAAGGTACGCAAAGAAATACGGGCAGGGAAGCTCAGAAGAATAATATCATGGCAGCGAAAATTGTATCTGAGTCTGTAAGATCTTCTCTTGGTCCAAAAGGCATGGATAAGATGCTTGTAGACAGCTTCGGTGATATTACAGTAACTAATGACGGGGCAACAATTTTAAAAGAAATAGATGTGCAACATCCAGCTGCAAAGATGATGGTAGAAGTATCAAAGGCTCAAGATGATGAAGTTGGTGATGGAACTACAACAGCCGTAGTTCTTGCAGGTGAACTGCTCAGCAAAGCAGAGGACCTCATTGATAAGGAAATTCACCCAACGGTTATTGTCGATGGCTACCGCAAAGCATCAGAAAAAACACTGGAGTTGTTAAAAGACATAAGTACAAAAGTTGATCCTGATGATAAGAATGTTCTGAAGAAAGTGGCTATTATCTCCCAAATAAGTAAACTATTAGCTGACCATGCTGACTTCATAGCAGATCTAACAGTAGGAGCTGTATTGCATGTAGCTGAAAAAACTGCAGAAGGGTATAAAGCAGATATTGAGGATATCAAGGTAGAGAAAAAAGCTGGGGAATCACTTACTGATACAAGATTGATTAAGGGAATTGTTATGGACAAAGAAGTAGTTCATACAGGTATGCCAAAGAGATTGGAAAATCCCAAGATCGCTCTACTTAATTGTCCATTAGAAGTTGAAAAAACTGAGTTCGATGCAAAGATAAATATTCAAAATCCTGATCAGATGAAGGCATTTCTAGATGAGGAAGAAAATCTACTCAAAGACATGGTTGATAAATTATCTTCAAGTGGAGCCAATCTAATAATCTGTCAAAAAGGCATTGACGATATGGCACAACATTACTTAGCTAAGAAAGGAATAGCTGCTGTGAGAAGAGCTAGTGAGAAAGATCTGGAGAAACTGACTAGAGCTACTGGTGCCAGAATCGTTACTAATGTTGATGATCTGAGTTCAAAGGATTTAGGAAAAGCAGGACTATTCGAAGAGCGAAAGATCGGAGATGATAAGATGGCATTCATAGAGGATTGCAAGAGTCCTAGAGCAGTTACCATACTAATTCGTGGTGCGACTGAGAGGATAATAAGCGAGGCTGAAAGGTCGATACACGATGCATTATGCGTAGTCAGAGATGTTGTAAGGGATCCAAGAATCGTAATCGGTGGAGGGGCTATCGAAGTCGAATTATCTATCAATCTTGATGAGTGGGCTGAAAAAGAGTCAGGAAGAGAGCAGCTTGCAATAAAGGCTTTCGCTGAATCCTTGGAAGCAATTCCAACTGTTTTAGCAGAGAACGCAGGTTTGGATCCAATAGACATAATGGTTAACCTAAGAGCAGCACATGAGAAGGGAGAAAAATGGGCAGGAATTGACTTGTTTGAGGGAAAAATCAAGGATCTTTACAAAGAAGGTGTGTATGAACCGGCCGTTGTGAAAGAACAGGTTGTCAAATCAGCTGGCGAAGCTGCAAATATGATCCTAAAGATTGATGATGTCATCGCATCCTCTAAGACTAGAGAAGGCCCAATGCCTCCTGGTGGAGGACCTCCAGGTGGAATGGGTGGAGAAGACCTAGAGTAGTAGAAACTACTTATTTTCTTTTTTTTGAATATTTTCTAAATATTTTGGCATTAGCGAAAGCTTACAATTAGAAAATTCGATGCTATTCCACTAATAATTTTCCATCAGGAAGTATCAAGATCGATAGGGTTTTTGTTACTCTCTTTTTACTGATTTTATCCCTGCCTTTAATCTTAATTCTATCCAACAATTCTACGCAATCGGTTCCTATCCTTATGTTGGCTTTATCAGCATTTTTTAAAATAATGTTAGCTATATCGAGAACATGCGTTTTTGGCTTAATAGAAATTCTAATAGCCATCCCCAGATCTTTTAACGCTTCAATAGTCTCTCTAGCACGATCAATATTTCTATATGCCCTACTTTCAAGAATAGTGATATTCTCTCTACTAGTACTTAGTTTCTTAGCTACTTCTTCTTGCGTTAGTCCTTTGTTTCTTAATTTTAATACTTGTATCTGACGGTCTGTTAATAATGTAATCGAATCTTTAGTCAAATCATGGATCGCCTTATTCAACTAAGCATGGATTCATTTTATCTATGGATCATTTTAGATTAATTCTACTATTGTACATTTAATGCAATTAAGTAAGCAATAATATTTACTGATTTATAACTAGTAAGCAATTATTTATATTTTATCTTAAATGTTTCCTTCATATTTATTTAAACTAATAGAATTTAATCTAAAAATGATGAGTTTCACCAGAACATCTTTTAGTGAAAGATGTCGCCTACAACACTAACACTCAGCTTCACAGAGGTGCTTCGCCCCACTTTGCTGAGCTCTCTCAGAGGCAGGCATTTATTGGTGCCCAACATTTATCCGTAAATTCCCATAGCGATAAAGATCTAAAATAAATATATGCTAAAAGTAATTTCTGCGAGATAAAAATCATATGTTAAAATTTATAGAAGAATTATTTCATAGAACGAATTTATATTCGTGACAAATATAATTTTTAGAAGGTGTTGGTGATAAATGCCTATAAAAATTGGTATTAATGGATTCGGTAGGATAGGCAGAGTTTTCTACAGAGCTTCATTAAAGGACGATGAATTTAATAAGAATTTTAAAGTGGTCGCAGTTAACGATATTACTGATTCAAGAACTCTGGCTCATTTGTTAAAGTATGATTCAGTTCACGGTGTTTTAGATAAAGAGATTTCATGGACAGAATCATCTATAAAAATCGATGATGAAGAGATCAAAGTATTATCTGAAAGAGATCCAGCTAATCTTCCTTGGAGTTCCCTTGGTGCTGAGATCGTATTAGAATCCACAGGTCTCTTTAGAGATAGAGATAATGCTAACAAACATATTAAGGCTGGAGCGGACAAAGTAATTGTATCAGCACCAGCAAAGGATCCTGATACAACATTAGTCCTTGGAGTTAATCAAGAGGTATATGATAAAGATCAACATAACATAATTTCAATGGCATCATGCACAACAAATTGCCTTGCCCCCATGGTTAAGGTTTTGCACGATAATTTTGGAGTTAATAGAGGTTTGATGACTACAATCCATGCTTATACTAATGATCAAAGGATGTTAGACCTACCCCATAAGGATTTAAGAAGGGCAAGAGCCGGAGCACTATCAATAATTCCTACCACTACAGGAGCAGCGAAAGCAATAGGGCTCATTATCCCAGAGCTTCAAGGCAAACTCAATGGTCTTTCTTTGAGAGTTCCTGTACCTGATGGATCAGTTACGGATTTGACTGCTGAATTAAAGAATACAGCTGACTTCCAAGAAATAAATGATGCATATAAAAAGGCGTCTGAGGGTGAACTTAAAAGCATACTACAATACACTGAAGATCCCATTGTATCTTCGGATATTATAGGAAATCCTCATTCGTGTATACTAGATGGTCCTAACACAACGATCCTTTCGGGTCAATCGCAATGGGCTAAAATCTTTGGTTGGTATGATAATGAGTGGGGTTTCTCTTGCAGGTTAGTTGACCTATTCAAATTCATTGCAAAAAATTAGTGATATGATTGTCTGAGTTCTTAACCTTAGACGATGTTGATGTCAAAAAAAAAGTCATATTATTAAGGATTGACATAAACGTCCCATATGATCCTCAAACAGATTCTATATCGGATAGTGAAAGATTAAGAGCCCATGCAGAAACTGTGAGAGAATTATCAGATAAAAGTGGCAGAATAGTTATTTTAGCTCATCAGGGAAGGAAAGGAGAGCAAAATTTTATCCATCTTAAACAGCATGCTGATTTCTTAAGCAAGCATTCTAATAAAGAAATCAAATACGTTGAAGATGTGATTGGTAAAGCGGCAGTAGGTGGTATTAAGAGCCTTAGAGAGGGAGAAGTTCTACTTCTAGATAATGTTAGGCTACTCGATGATGAAGCCGTAGAAAAAAGGATTGAAGAACATGCCAATAGTAAACTAGTCGCGACTCTCTCACCTTTGGCTGATGTATTCGTTAATGATGCTTTCTCAGTAGCACATAGGGCTCATGCTTCAATAATTGGATTCACAGTTAAGTTGCCTTCATTTGCAGGAAGAGTAATGGAGCAAGAAATAAAATCCTGTGAAAAGGCGTTGAATCCTGAAAGGCCAAATGTATTCATCTTAGGTGGAGCAAAACCCAAGGATTGTGTTAAGATTCTTGATCATATGCTAAGTAAAGGAATTCTTACTGAAGTATTAACATGTGGTTTGTTAGGTCATCTTTTCTTATTAGCCAATGGTATAGATATAGGTCAAGCAAGTATTGAGGTTTTAAAGAAAAAAGGTGTATTTGATTTAGTTGAGAAATTGAGGAATCTTCAAACCGAATACAAGGAGAGAATCAAAATTCCATTAGATATTGCTGAAGAAGTAAATGATACAAGAGTTGAGAGGAAAACAAATGAGCTGCCCTGTGAAGGACCTATAATGGATATAGGTAATGACACTATTGAGAAATATAAAGAGATTCTAAAAAGTGCAAAAACGATAGTTGTAAAGGGTCCAGCAGGAGTGTATGAAAAAAAAGAGTTTGGATTGGGGACTTGTAATTTATTAGATGAAATCCGTAAATCCAAAGGTTTTACGTTAATTGGTGGTGGCGACACTTCAGTAGCTGTTGCAAAGTTAGGATTCAAATCTGATGATTTCTCGTATGTCAGTATAGCCGGAGGTGCGCTAATCACTTATTTATCAGGAAGAGATATGCCTGGTGTAAGGGCCTTAAAAGAAGCTGCAAAGCGCTGAATCAAGTATTAGATTTTCAAATTAAAAGGAATGTAGAAGATGGATCTCGAAAAAAGATTAAATCAAATCACCAAGAATGTAAAAGAGATCGTTACTATTGAAGAGTTAAGAAAACTGATTGAAACAGAGAAACGCCCTAAAGCCTATTGGGGTTTCGAGTGCTCCGGCTTGATGCATTTAGGAATGGGGCTTGTATGCGGCAATAAGATCAGGGATCTTGTAAATGCGGACTTTGATTTCACTATTTTCCTGGCTGATTGGCATTCTTGGATTAACAATAAACTAGGAGGAAACATGGAAAATATAAAAATTTGTGGCGAATATTTCAAACATTGCTTCACTGCAATTGGAATCCCGCCTGATAAAGTAAATTATCTATGGACCTCTGACTTGGTGGAAGGTTCGGATTATTGGGAGAAGGTAATAAAGATCGCCAAAGAGACATCTCTTCAAAGAGTATCAAGAGCATTACCCATAATGGGTAGACAATTAAAGCAGGAGGATATCGAAGCTGCATCGATATTCTATCCTTGCATGCAAGCAGCCGATATTTTTCAGATAGGTGTTGATGTTGCGTGTGCTGGCATGGATCAAAGAAAAGCGCATATGCTAGCCAGAGATGTTGCCGAGAAATTGGGTTTTAGAAAAAGTATAAGCTTGCACACACCGCTTTTGATGGGTTTGTCTGATCCAAAGAAATCTAGTGAGGTTTATGATGAGGATTCAGATTTAAGTAAGCAAATAACAACAAAGATGTCGAAAAGTATCCCTGGAAGCTCAATATATATTCACGATTCTCCAGAGAAGATACAGAAAAAAATACAAAATGCATACTGCCCACCTAAGCAAGTTGAAGAGAATCCTATGATTGAAATTATTAAATACATCATTCTTCCTGAAAGAACAGAATTCGAAGTTATAAGACCTGAAAAATATGGTGGAAATATTGGCTTCACCAATCTTGACGAAGTAATGGAATCATATCGAAAGGGGACTATTCATCCGCTCGATCTTAAGAATAGTGTGGCCAAAAGCCTCATAGAAATATTGAAAAGAGTCAGAGATTATTTTGAAAAGAATCCAGAGCCTTTAGAAGCTATGAATAAGATGGAAGTTACAAGATAGAGTCGATCGACAACGCCAGGTATTAAAAGAAAGCTAGAGAGAATAGAGAAAGTTTTAGATAAAATATCATCAAGTTCTGAGAGAGGCATCCCTATAATAGTAGAAGGGAGAAAGGATAAGCTTTCTTTAAGACGATTGCAGATACAAAGTAAAATAATATGCATCCAATCAACTAGGGAAAATCTGATGGATTCGTTGAATGTTGTAAAGAATTTTAATGAAGTACTGGTGTTAACTGATTTTGATCGTAAAGGAGAAGAACTAGCAAAATTTATAGAACAGGAACTCTCTTCCATGAGAATTAAGTCCAACTTTAAGATATGGAAAGAGTTGAAAGGACTTGCAAGCCATGATCTCAATGAAATTGAGGGATTAGCAAAATATGTTGAGAATCTTAGGCTTAAAATGAGAAATGAAGATAGATAAAATAGAGCGATATATGATGGGCCGGTAGTTCAGCCCGGTATACCTTTAATACAAAGGGCCAAAGAACGTCCGGTTTGCAAGATATTTTACCCAAAATGCCGGAAAGCCGCGGGTTCAAATCCCGCCCGGTCCATCACAAAAATTATCCGGACCTATTTTTCTGAAGATGGCCAATAAAGCGCATTATTCAAATTATAGTGCTTGTAAAATAACCATATACAGATATAAATATCATGAACTTTAGTGCATAATACATTTTGGTGTTAAAAAGCTTAAAGATAATGTTGTATCGTTTAGTTTAGATTGAGAGAAAAGAATATTCAAGAGGAGTTTTGGATGGGCAAACAAAGAATGGTTAAAAAACCTAAAAAGAAAAAAGAGAAGGAAAATAAAGCCTAGTGCATACCACTCGGTCTATCGAAATTGTAGTTATAGATGATTTAATGCCAATCTATTTCTTACTTTTTTGCCTTATTGGGCAAGCTTTCATACATTCAAAACAATCATAGAAGATGCCGGAAGTTGTAGATTGCTAAATTCTCCAAAATGTAGGTTCCAAAAAATAACTTTTTAGATAATTGCTGATATCATTTGTATTCGATATTTTTTTTCTAAGACCAATCAAACCAGGTATGCCATGTTTTATGTTCTCTTTAACGCATTTATTAACATCGACTCCATCATCGGTAATAGCGTCAACTGGGCATGCTTACGCACAAAACCTCTCACAACCTTCACAAAAGTTTTCATGATACTCTTCATCCTTCTCCAATTCAGCTGAAGTCAGAATTGTAATTAACCTAACCTTGGTCCCTAAATTTGGAGTTACTAACAATCGACAATACCCCAAGCAACCTAAGCCCGCCTTTACTGCTAGATGTCTATGCGAAACATCACAGAAAAGACCTTTTGTTTCAATGCTCATTTCGACTGGGATATATGGTGAAAATGTTATTGCTTCATATCCTTTCTCTTCAAGAAACCTGACAAGCCTATAGGATATTTGACTTAATTCTTGCATTATGCCATAGGTATCGTATTGAAGTGGTCTGATATTTTTCATTCTGAAAGTACTGTTTGAATGCTTACACCCAATCACTATGGCGTTATTGTATTGATTAATATCTTTTTTATCTTCTATTCTATAATCAGACCTGCCGAAATCGCATATACCAACTAAATTGGCACCTAATTTCTCTGCATATTCCTCTATCTGAGTGGATAATTTTAAAATTAATACACCTTCTGCTTTTCAGCAAATTCAATATCTTTAATTTTAATTCTATAGAATATATCGGTATTCTATTAATACATGATACAAATAAAAAAATCATTAAATTAGAGTAATAACCTGCAATTAAGTGAAATTTTTAATTCTTTTATTCTCTATTATGATGATTGTGCAACTAAACTATGAAAGTGATCGCAGATTTTCATATACATTCTAGATATAGCCGTGCAACTAGTAAGAATATGGATCTAATTGAGATCTCACGTTTCTGCAAGATTAAAGGATTAAACCTAATCGGCACCGGAGATTTTACCCACCCCAAATGGCTAAACGAATTGAGGGAAGGATTAATGGAAGTTGATGGAAGTGGTTTGTATAGACTCTCACATAATGAGAAGAATCCCACGCTTTTCATAATTAGCGGAGAAGTCTGTACAATCTTTAGCCGTAATGAAAAGAGTCATAGAATTCATCACGTAATCCTTGCACCAAGTTTAGAGAATGCAGAACAAATATCTGATGTTCTTAAGAAATATGGAGATCTTGATATTGATGGAAGGCCCTTCCTCAATATGAACGCTGCTCATTTAGTTGAAATCATCTCAGAGTTATCAAATCAAAATATGATTTTTCCTGCTCATGCCTGGACTCCTTGGTATAGTGTCTTTGGATCAATTTCAGGATTTGATTCTTTAGAAGACTGCTATGAAGATTTTTCACATAAGATTTTTGCATTAGAAACTGGACTTTCTTCGGACCCATTAATGAATTGGAGAGTAAGTGATTTGGATAATTTGGCTTTACTATCAAACTCAGATAGCCATTCAGCTTGGCCTTGGAGGATAGGAAGAGAGGCCAATGTCTTTGAACTGAATAATTTGACATATAAAGAGATAATTGATTCAATAAAAAGTAGAAACAAAAATTTTCTTTATACAATAGAGACTAATCCTGCTTATGGAAAATATCATTGGACAGGACATAGAAATTGTGGAATTTCTTTTCCTGCAAAAGATGCGATGTCTCGGGGTAATGTGTGCCCCATATGTCGCAAAAAAATGACTAAAGGTGTTGAACAACGTGTTGAGGAAATGGCTGATAGAGAAATCGGTCATAAGCCGAAAAATGCCAAAGACTTTTTCCATCTTCTTCCACTTTCAGAGATAATAGCGCTTGTTCTTGGAAAAGAACAATTGGCAAGCCCTAAAATCTGGGAAGTATATAACTCTCTTATTGGAAAATTCGATAATGAATATTTTGTGCTTCTCAATGCAAAAAAAGATGACATAACTGTGGTTGCTGGAAAAGAAATCGCTGACACAATAATTGAGATAAGAGAAGGGAGAATGAGAGTAGAACCAGGTTATGATGGTTTATACGGTAAACTCGAAAAAATGGATAAATCAGACAGACAAATAACCAAAGAAGCTAAGAAAATTACCAATCTTGATGATTATTTTAATTAAAGAATATAGAATCTATTCAGAATTCTAGTCCAGTTTCTTTTCTTCCGATTCTTTGATAATATCTTCTACATCTTTTTTTTCTAAAAACAAAAAGTTCAGATTTTGTTCGATCGATTTTGATGCTTTTGTATATTTACTACTCTCAATTTTTCCTTCTTTCTTTCCAGTTCTTATCTCTACTAAAAAGTTTGTTAATTCATTGATTTGTCTGTCCAATTCTACTTGTTGTTGCTTCATGCAACTAATGAATTCATTATTCTTTTCCTTCAATAAATCTATCGATTGCTTCTGATTGGCTTTAAGATTTTCATAGATTTCTTTACTTACTTCTTCCTTCTCCAGCATTGCCTCCAGGGCATCCATTCTGCTTCGGAATGTATTGAGTTCTTTTATCATTTGTTCAGCCTGAATTTTCCATTTTGGTATTATTACTATCTCATCTTTATTCGTCATTATTTGCTCTGCGGAATATTTGACTAATCTGCCTTCACTTTGATCTACCTTAATGGATTCTAATTCGCCATCAGAATTCTTTAAAATCGCCACAACTTGTCCCAAATTACGTCCATAGATGTCACTAGTCTTTTTTCCAAAGAAATGTTTCATTTCAATATTAGAAAATGAAAACATACTTTCAACGACTGTTTAATTTATTTCTTAGAAGAGTATCAGATTTTTGATTCCTTAGTAGGTATTGGTGGAATCTCTGGAAGTGTTTCCTTCATCTTTTGTTCAGCTACCGCAGTTGCTTCATCCAAGATTTTATTGCCTTCTTCTGTTGGAATTGATGTATCAAATGATTGGTCAGTAGCATCTCCTATCTCTACAACCATATTTTGTAATGTTTCGCCGATGTCTGATAATTCATTAGAGATGTCAGGAAGAATGCTCACAAGCTGTGACTTGATTCCGTCAATTACGCTAAGAACAGATCCCATTAGATATGTATACTCTCCAAAGTCCTTAATCGTCTCCAGTCGTAATTTTACTTGTTCAAGAGCAAGTTGACTTTTTATTGTTGTCATCATAATTTTCCGTATTTCTGCACATTCGTTCGCATACATTGTAGCCATTTCATTTTTCTTTGATTGTAAAGCAGAAACGCATTTCTTGTATAATTCTTTGTCTCTATTTTGTAATTGATATGATTTTCTCTCTAAATGCTTAAGTTGAACAGAAAGTCGATGAAGGGTCGAAGTAATCTTTCGTTTCATTGGGGTTGGATGTATAGCTTCTTTTATTCTTTCTGAAATAGGTGGTTTTTTTCTAAACACTATTTTTCTCAACTCTTTATTTTTATTTTATTTTTGGTGTTTCCAAAAATATTTCCTTATTTGCCATTTTAGCAATCTTAAGATTATTAGTGGTTAATAAGACCGTACGGTCTCGTAAATGTTTAAGACCTTTTAGAAATGGAATGAAGGTATTTATTGTTGGGGAATCAAGATTGGATACTGGTTCATCCAGGATAAGAATGGGCGGGTCTAAGATAAGTGCACGAGCGATCTCAGTTTTTTTTCTTTCACCAGCACTGATTTCATTTGGTAGAAACTTGGATTTTTTTGATATTCCAAAAAATTCCAGTAGCTCTTTAACTCGAGATTTCTGCTCTGAAAATGGAATCTTCTTTAGAAGCATTGGTAATTGAATATTCTCATAAACAGTAAGGTCAGATATCAAAGTTGAAGTTTGAAGGACTAATCCCATTTTTTCTAATCTTAGTCTTGTTATCTTTCTATCTCCAATTTTTGTTAAATCTTGGCCAATAATAGATATAATGCCTTCGCTTGGTTTTTCCAATCCTGTTATAATATTTACTAGAGTAGTCTTTCCGGTTCCACCCTCTCCGATAATTACCATAAAGTCTTTTTCATTTAAGTTGAAATTAAGGCCATTGAAGAGATGCACAGCTAATCCATTCCTTTCGAACCTTCTATGCAAATTCTCAACATTGATCAGATATTTAGAATCTTTCATCGATTAAGCATCTCAGGAATGTTCAATTTGGATATTTTTACCATAGGGGATAGGGAACCGATTAAAGCTGAGATAGTAACAAGAGTCAATACATCGATTATCAGCATCAATCTAGGTCCTACATTAAATAATATTATAAGAACGATATTTCCGATGATAAATCCTATTATCGATCCTATTAAACCTACGATTAGAGATTTGATAATAAAAAAGGTCCATAAAAAGAGCTTTTGGAATCCAATTGCACGAAAGATACTTATATCTCGGGTCCTTTGTGCAAATTCTGAATTCATGCATAGGATAATCACACTTGTTATCAGCAATATGGCCGAAGCCATGATAATATAATTTAATGATTGCATATTGAGCGTATTCAATTCTATTGTAATCACAATTAACAATACTACAGTACTTACATTCAATAATCCCAAAATTAGATTAGGAGATCGAATTTTGAATACTTGCCTAAAAATAAAAAGGAATGTGTTCATTTAATCATCAACCCATACTAATTTCTTTAGTTAGTAATTTCAGAAAGTTTCCAGAATCTCTATTTCCATAGGTCTTTATAACAGGAGCGGTATATTCCATCTTAACATTGAAAATTTTAAGTTTAGATATTGCCTCATTAATCTCAGCTTTATCTTTACCAACAAGAAGAATTATGCTTTCAGGTGAGCCTAAAGAGCTTATAACCTTCATCGTTTGAGGGATTGCCATAATTTGTTTGAGTATTTCTTCTCTTTCAGAGTCTGGTGGAAGACTCAAACCCACATACATTTGTTCATTCAAACCAAGTTTTTCAAAGTCCAGTTCCACAGTATAATCCTTTATGATTCCTTGTTTCTCCATTTTGTTTATTCTATATGCTACAACATTCGGATGAAGATTCAGCTTCTTACCTATCTTGACAAGCGAGGTTTTAGAGTTCTCAATTAATTCAGATAGAATCTTCAAATCAATATAATCAATGAACTTCATCTAATTACCCCCATATCAAAGAGCCTTAAACTCCTCAAACCATTTTTCATAATGCCTGATAATATTAGGAGAAATGCTAGGTTTTCTTCTCTTGAAAATTTCTGAGAAATCATTCATGTCAATATATCTTGGAGCAGTATTCTTGTCTTCTGGATTGCCATTCTCAAATAGATCTCTTACCACTTTAATTTGAGCTGATTGAAAGATATCTCTTATATCGCTCCCAGAGTAACCAGCAGTCATTTTTGAAAGTTCATTGAAATCGACATTGGGAGAGATCTTAAGATTTTTTGAAAACAGCTTAAACATTTCTGATCTTGATGTAGCATCAGGTAAAGGAACAAAGATCCTTTTCTGAAATCTTCTAATAAATGGTTGATCCAATACCCAAGGTTTATTGGTTGCACCTATAACGTAAGAATATGTAGATTGGTTTTTGTCCAAAATTCCATCCATTTCTTTAAGAAATTGATTTCTCGCTCTAGCTTCGCCACCCACTTCACCAATACTATATCTAACCAAAGAATCTATCTCATCAATGAAGATGATCGCTGGTTGACCATTAGTGCTTGTTTTCCTAGCATCTTTAAAAAGTTGTGCAACATTCTTTTCGGATTCACCAAGCCATTTTGACATTATTGATGCTGCATCCACGCAGAAGAATGTGGCATCGATTTCGGTAGCAATAGCTGCAGCCAGTAATGTTTTTCCGCAACCAGGAGGACCAAAAAACAATATACCTCCTGGCCACCCAAGTGGAAACAGATCAGGTCTTTTTGCAGGAAAAACTATTGATTCTTCTATAGCCTTTTTTGCTTCTTTTAGGTTAGCGATATCGCTCCATCTAACGGAGGGCTTTTCGGTCAATACTAATTGATCAAATTTAGCTTTGCCTTCATCAGAGGGCAATAAAGATGAGTCTTGACTTTCTGGTTGGCCATTTAAGGATTCAATCCTCTTTTTGTAGGACTCCACATGTTCCATGTAGACTTTATTTTGAGGTGAATTCGGATATAGAGCACAAAGTTTCAGTAAAATTTCAATCGCCCGTTGATATTTTGTAGTAGCTAATCCTCTGGAACCTTGTTGATCTAATTGAATAGCCTCTGAGGCATATTTGACAGCTAATTTTTCTAATTCTTCAGAAGCGGACATAAACACCACAAGACCTTTTTTTATTCAAGCTTATTATTCGATTATCACTTTTCCTTCCTTTTTCAGGTAATCTACAGCTCTTTTCACATCCTCTGGAGTAACTTCTAACCAAGAGGCGCATTCTGTAATGCTTAAATCACCTTTACGTTCTTTCAGATAATCATAAACTCGCTCATGCAATGGCAATGCTTCTCCATCCGTTGTTAAAGCTACAGGTTCAGGTTTGTTTGACTCTTCGGAAAATGTTGGAAAATCTGGTATATCTGGGAATTGCTCTTTAATTCTCTGCTCAGCAAGAATATTTGATTCTTCCAAAACTTTTTTTGCTTCTTGATTTGCAGTTACTTCTTCAACATTTCTTACAGATGGTATAGCTGCTTCTGTGCTTAACTCGTTTAGCGCAGAGTTGACGTCTTCAATACCACTAGCTACTTCAGGAACAAAGTCTGAAATCCTATTTTCAGTTTCTTTTAAAATGCTCATTACTGGATTTAAATTCGTCAGAACGTCTTTGAATTCGGAAATCCTTTGAAGTCTAATAACAACTTTTTCTAAAGAAAGCTGGCTACTTATTGCTAGTTTTACCATTTTCCGTATTTCTGCACATTCATTCGCATAGATTTTTGCATGTGAAAAATCCTTAGTAACTTGAGCCCCTACACACTTTTGGAGGATTTCTTGGTCTCTTTGCTTAAGTTTTGATATAGAGTTCTCTAGGTTTTCTAATTGATCATTGAGCTGGTAAATTACATGCGATAATTTATCTTTAAGAGATTTTGAGGGGAGAATCTTTCCCTTTATCCTCTCGAGGATTGAAATCTCAAAAATCCTCCCTTATTTTAACTATAATTTTATCTTTTGGTTCATCTGAAGTTATTTGGGTTTCTTCTTCTTCTTTTTCCTCCTCTTCCTCTGTTGAAGTTACATCATCCTTTAATTCTCCGTCATCCGTGGTTTTTTCTTCGTCCATGCTCGT
>Ga0209427_10000541_pt1 | contig 40500 bp, 29 predicted proteins | sample DeeMarSWOR136_30_FD_187465 | JGI IMG/M metagenome (GOLD analysis project Ga0209427, IMG submission 187465) | Marine sediment microbial communities from White Oak River estuary, North Carolina - WOR-1-36_30 (SPAdes) (version 2) | ecosystem: Environmental > Aquatic > Marine > Intertidal zone >...
GATAGGTGCATTTGGCGAGTCGGAAGACCGAGAAAAATCGTTCGGGGCCCCAGAGGTCTAAATTACCCCCCTGGTTGCCCTAATTTGGCCCTCTGCCCAAACGATTTTTCTCTGCAGACAACGGCAAGGCCCTTACCTGCAGCCGCCGCCTACTCATTAACCGGATGAAGCAGAATTTTTTGCAGGTTTTTGTAAGCCCTTGAGTCAGGAGGATGTTTAAGCGGCATGAATACTTCCTTGCTGGTCTTCTTAATCTCTCTGACAGCATCTTTGACGATAGTGCAGCCACCGGTAAATCCTTCAGTCTGCAAAATCTCCCAGATCCTTTTGGCCGTGTGACGTTGCTTCTTGGGCATGTGCTTGTCTTGCTCGAGAATTTGCCTGACCCTCTCCAGGTAGGGGTCAATCTTGAGCTTCTTGGGTGGCTGGGTCCTGCAATAGCCCGTTGGCGATGGATACTTGAGGCTTTCTCAAGTGTGGCCCAATGCATGCCGGTCTCTCTCAGGATTTGGCGTTTACTGACTCCCTCTCTCAAAACTCGCTGTCTGATTCGTATCCATTCTTCCATGTCCCTGTACACTTCCTTTCCTTTCTGCTGAAAATGATCATTCCATTCGCCGCTTACACAACAGCGAAAGACCGACCATTTTCACAGAAATTGCCTGGAAGTGCCGCAGTTTCTCTCCGCCTACACACCCGCCGTGGTTTTGCTCCGCCCTTTACACGTCTGGCCGAAGCGCGCAGCAAGAGCTTAGCGCATCCGGACGTCAACCACAGAATTTCTGTGCTGTCACCTCGTTTTTGTCGTTGCAGAACATACTCTGAATCATCACAATACTACTCGGAACAGTTGTTCGACACTTATGTCGATAATGATGAAACTTCATCGAACAAGGAGTTACTAAGATGGCAGACAAGGAAGTCCTGGTTGTTGCAAGCAAAGTGAAGGCTTACATCAAAGGCAAACAGATGATGACTTCATCTGATGCGATTGCTGCGCTCAGTGACAAGGTTTGTGCAATATTGGATGAAGCTATTGCAAGGGCTAAGGCTAACCGCCGCAGTACAGTTAGGCCACAGGATTTGTAGGTCGTTATTGTCTATATTCAAAAGAACCGCTTTAGAAAGACCGTTGGCAATTCAGGGCTCTTGGACTTGGGCCTCCGGCAAAACCCGGAGAGGTGCGCTGCCGTGCCCGAGAGCGGGAAAACCGAGAGCTGCTTCATTCCTGTGCTGTCGGTTAGCTGGCTACCCATGTCGGTGTGACCGAGTCTCCCGGGGTGGCAGCAGCCAATCAGTTTAGCCGTTCCTTCTTCGAAAGGAGTAAATGTATGCACCAGCCAATGGGCAGTGAATTGCCGTATGTTGATCTGCTGGAGTTGAGACGATGGAATGCCCCGACGATTTACAACGGTTGGGAGCGGATCGCCAGGCATAGTGCGGATCGGGACGGATTTAGCCACCCCGTCCGATGAAACTGCGAGGTCGAGGTCCTCGGGCGAAGTGTCAGGCCTGGCCAGCTCGCTCATGAGGACAAACACGGATTTCATGTGATTCCACCCGAGGACCAGGAGAAACTCCTTGGGGCGGCACGTTTCATGGATTTGAATGAATGTAAAAAAATGATCACGGCAGTGCGTCACAACTCCGGTATGTCCGCCGAACAGATGCTCGATCTGTTCGAAGCGGCATGCCAACAGTTCTCGCGGAACGCGGAGGTCCGATTCCGTCGCAGGGGTGAGTTCCAGTGAGCGAGTACGAGAGAATCTGGTCTGCTTCCGTTTTGTCAGCCGTGTCCAGAGGCTCTGGGTGGCCGAACTGGGTCGTCCTGGGAGGCTACCTCGCCGTACTTGTTGGCGTGGGGATCTATTTTGCAAAACGGGAGAAATCCACTGAGGATTTTTTCTTAGCGGGGCGGCGAATTCCCTGGTGGGCGGCCGGTCTGAGCATCTTTGGGACTCAACTAAGCGCAATCACCTATCTGGCCATGCCGGCAAGAGCCTACGCAACGGACTGGAGCCTGCTGCCGTTGAACATAGGGATACTGGTTATAGCACCACTTGTGATCTACGTATACCTTCCGCTATTCCGCAGACTCAATGTGACCACGGCGTACGAATGTCTCGAGAAACGGTTCCACGTGAGCATCCGGGTCCTGGGAAGTCTTTCTTTCATCACTTTTCAGCTGGGTCGCATGGGCATTGTCATACTGTTGCCAGCCCTCGCTCTCTCGGCGGTCACAGGTATGAATGTTTATCTGTGTATTGCACTGATCGGCGTGCTCAGCACTGTCTACACGGCACTCGGTGGCATGGAAGCCGTGATTTGGACGGACGTATTGCAGGCAGTAGTCTTGATCGGAGGAGCGCTTGCCGCATTGACAATCATGATACGGGCACTGGATGGTGGATGGAGAGAATTTGCCGCCGTGGGGATGGCAAACAACAAGTTCACTTTAGTCCATCATGGCTGGGATTGGACGAGTGATACCCTGATTGTAGTGGTCTTGGGGGCACTTTTCACAAACTCGCTCGTACCTTACACTACTGATCAGTCAGTCATTCAACGCTACCTGACGACACCCAGCCAAAAGCAAGCCGGCAGAGCCATATGGGTCAATGGGATCCTGGCCGTAGTTGCCGGGATTCTGTTCCTGACGGTCGGAACGGCACTTTTTGTGTTTTACAAGGCCAATCCAACGCGACTCACTACTCTGGAGAGGACCGATCAGATCTTCGCGATATTCATTTGGCGAGAGATGCCGGCTGGCCTGTCCGGACTCGTCGTCGCCGGCGTATTTGCAGCCGCCATGTCGAGTCTCGATAGCAGCATACACTCGATCTCCACCGCAGTAACGACCGATTTTGTGCGACGGTTCAAGCCCACTCTTACGCCGCGTACCTATCTTGCTCTCGCACGCGGTCTTACAGTGACTTTCGGGATGATTGGTACGGCTGCGGCCATACTGATGGCTTCGGTGGAAGTCGAATATCTTTGGGATTTGTTTCTCGGCATAATGGGGTTGTTCGGCGGCACACTGGCAGGTTGGTTCATGCTGGCGATCTTTACCAAGAAGGTTCAGACTCTTCATGCTTGGCTCGGCGCCGTAGCAAGCATAAGTGTACTGCTTTATGTTAAGCTGGCAACAGACCTCAATAGCTTGTTGTATGGAGCCGTCGGTGTCACAACATGCTTCCTAATAGGTTTCTTATCGAGCCGAATATGGCCTGTCAACGTGAAGGCCGCTCCTGATCTGAGCGGGTACCGGGACAATTAGTGCAGGCTCGTACCGTATGCCGGCCCCGATTTGATTCCGGCTTCCGTTCTAACAGCAGACGGCGATTACGAGCAGCATGGAACAACCTTTTGGGACGCCATCTCTCCCACAAACCAGGTCCCAGCTGTCACGGGTCCGGGTGAAGTAGTTGACCAAACCCGATCGAAACTCTTAGAAGTTCTGGATGCTGACTAAATCTACAAGGTCGCGTCAGATAGAAAGTGGAGACTTGCACTAAATCGTGGCCGCGTTATCTCGTCGCGACGATTCGCTGCTCCCGAGCACTGAGCTGGCCTTTGACTGCCAGCAGTTTGGCAGCGAGCACCGCTCGGGAACGGAGGATAGCAACAGGAAAACGAGTGCGTATGGCAACTGGTGGCAGATACAACAGATAATAGTACGAACGCCTTTTAGCCCAACTTTCGCAGGTCGTCTAAATCTTCGAGAAAATTGACACAATTTTCACGCGTAAGTTCTTGTCTTTCCGTTTTCAGCGAGTCCAAACCTGCTGTAGTGGTGCCGGTATATATCCGCACATAGAAGGGCAAGACAGTATCACATTCGTCAGAACGGACAAACTCGCCATCGTTGCATCAACTCGTCCTTGCTTTTGGCAAGCCCACATATTGTCACTCCACGAAATAAGGCTATGCAAAGTCTGACTGGTCAAAGTGACCATGAGACTTCCTTTGTTGACTGTCTACCATGCCGGCACTTTCCCGTTTACTGAGAGATAGGGCACTTATTGCCACTTGTCTTATTTCTTGAGCGTGATACAATCTTCACAAATCGCCGTGCTTCTCAGAGGTGCGATGAAGCAGTAAATTCAAATGACTTGGGGTCGCACGAGAGTTTGACGTACGACCGCGTTGTATTTGTGCAGTTAGCCCTCTGTAGATATCTCGGTTAGTACCCCTGTTTGTGTCTTGCTGGCCGGCCGGATTGCTGAGGGAGACGGAGTCTAAGCGGAAGGCATCTGTCTAGCTCGCCAGCGACCTTGTCACAGCGGGAACATCTTCACGGCGATGTGTTAATGACAAGCAAAAGATGAAACGTAGAGACATCAAATCAATAACCTGTCCTGAAGGCAACAAACCTTGCAGATTTGGATCAATGTATTCAGCCGGAATATATAATGACGGCTGGATTCTGTGAACGACTTGAACTGTCCAACGCAAGAGATGTGTGAGATGCAGTTACATGATGAATTAATTGATGAAAGGGGTATCTTATGAACCACACAAGGATTTGCTGTTTGATTGCTTTGTTGTTTATCTTGGCGAGCTTTAGCTTTGCCAGAGAACAACAGAAAGACGAGTGGGTGTCTCTATTTGATGGCAAGACCCTGAATGGCTGGTCCGTCCACAGCGGTTTTGCCAAATACCATGTTGAGGACGGGGCCATTGTCGGCACTACAGTGAAGGGCAGTCCCAACACATTCCTCTGCACCGACCGAGAATATGCTGATTTCAAATTGGAGTTTGAGGTTCGTCTTGACCCCAGACTGAACTCGGGAGTGCAAATACGCAGCCAGATCGCCGAAGCCGAAAAGGTGCTCGTATTCAGCGGCCGGAACGGCGAGCCTCAGAGGCGGGTGATACCGCCGGATCGCGTCTACGGGTACCAGGTGGAAATTGCTGCCGAGAAAGCCGGTTCCTCTGGAAGCATCTACGACGAAGCTCGCCGGGCCTTCATGCTTTTTAGCACAAGGTCCGATCCCGCTGCCAGCAAGGCTTTCAAAGACGGTCAATGGAACAAGTTCCGTATAGAATGCGAAGGCGACAGGATCAAAACGTGGATCAATGATATCCCCTGCAGCGATTTGAGGGACGGCATGACAAGTCGGGGTATCATTGGACTGCAGGTCCACGGTGTGGGCAAGGATGCCACTGCCTACCAGGTGCGTTGGCGTAATATCCGCATACAGGCAGAGGATGAAGGCGTTGAACCGCCTGTGCTCTCCGGCCGGCAGAACGTGCTACAATGCACGCCTGGCTGGACGGGCCCCCGGATGGAAGACGGTCGGCCGTATGTTTCGGATGACATTCTGAAACGAATGAAGAACGTATCGGTCACACAGGCCTGGGGTATTGTTAGAGGTGCAGGCTACCTTAACTGTTACGAGAACGCTGCCGGTTGGGCAGTCATGTATCCGGATAAGGCGATTGTCGGCCGCGTGCTAACCGCCCAATACATGCCCTCTCACCCGGACTACAACCGATTGATCATGCGTCAAGGACGCGCCGAAGGCCGGATCGGCAACTCTAATTCATGGCCGATTGACATGCTGAAGAAGGGGGACGTTTATGTTGCAGACTGCTTTGGTAAGGTACTCGACGGGACCCTGATTGGTGACAATCTGGGCAATGCCATCTACGCCAACTCCGGCAACGGGGTCATCTTTGATGCCGGCGTCCGTGACCTGGAGGGCCTTGAAGGGATCGAAGGATTTAACGCATGGCACAAGGGCGCCGATCCAAGCTACCTTCGCGAAGTAATGATGACCGCGATCAATATCCCGATTCGTATTGGCAGAGCTGTGGCATGCCCTGGTGACGTCGTGCTGGCCAAGCGCGAGGGCATCGTGTTCATACCTGCCCATCTGGCTGAAAGAGTTGTCATGGAATCCGAAGCTATCATGCTGCGGGATATGTTCGGACACCAGCGCCTGCGGGAAGGCAAATACACGCCGGGGCAGATCGACGGGAGATGGTCGCCCGAGATTCAAAATGATTTTCGAAGCTGGCTGAAGGAAAACATCGACGAGCTGCCTGTGCCACGGGACGTGATTGAAGGTATCCTGAATCCAAAGACGCGGAACTGGTAAATGATAGACTGTTCAATGCGTAAATCTTGCGGGATTGCAGGGAATTGCGGACAAGGAGAGAGACTATGAAGGACTATCGAAAAGATCGGCAGGAGCAAACAGCGTGTTCCAGACGTTCTCTACTAAAAGGTGTCGGCGTGAGCTTTGTGGGCCTGGGCCTCGCAAGCATAATCGGCAGTCCTATCGAAGAACAGATAGCCTACGCCACACGGAATGTGAAGCGGAGCTCTAACCCCTCGCAACTGAGAATTACAGATTTGCGCATAGCGGTGGTTACCAGGGCCCCTTTCCGCTGTCCCCTGATTCGTATTGACACGAATCAGGGCATCTGCGGCTACGGAGAAGTTCGCGACGGCGCCAGCGAGCGCTACGCCCTCATGCTCAAGAGCAGACTTCTGCATCAGAATCCCTGCAACGTCGAGCGGATATTCAAGCGGATCAAACAGTTTGGATTTCACGGCCGCCAGGGGGGCGGTGTCTCGGGTGTGGAGATGGCCCTGTGGGACTTGGCAGGCAAGGCGTACGGTGTCCCTGTCTATCAGATGCTCGGCGGCCGATACCGCGACCGGGTACGTTTGTATGCCGACACACCCGATGGCAAAGTTAGCGGGCTCAGGAAAAGACTGGGGCAGGGATTCACATTCCTAAAAATGGATTGTGGCATCCGGCGTATCCGCGGAGTCCCCGGAGCGCTGAGCTACCCGACGAGGAACACCAACTGGCGAGGAAAACATCCCTTCACGAGCATTCAATTGTCGGACAAAGGGGCCGCGCTCATGGCCGAGCGTTTCGCCGAGGCTCGCGAGGCGGTCGGTTGGGAGGTCCCGATAGCGGCAGATCACTTCGGCAATATCGGTGTCAATAGCTGCATCAAACTGGGCAAAGCCGTACAGCCCTACCAGCTCGCCTGGCTGGAAGATATGGTTCCATGGGAGTATACCGACATGCTGAAAGAGATCAAGAATGCCATTGATGTGCCGCTCCTGACAGGAGAAGACATCTACTTGCTCGATAGCTTCAAGCCGCTGATCGATGAGCGCGCCATAGATATGGTGCATCCCGACCTGGCCACGGCCGGCGGTATCCTGCAAACCAAGAAGATCGGCGATTACGCAGAGCAGCACGGCATCGCCATGGCCATGCACTGCGCCGGCACTGCTGTATCCTTCATGGCCAACGTGCACTGCGCAGCAGCCACAGAGAACTTCGTTGCCCTGGAGCACCACTCGGTCGACATTGACTGGTGGGAGGACCTGGTGACAGGTGTCGAGAAGCCGCTCCATGTGGATGGTTTCGCCCGCGTCCCGGAAGGTCCCGGCCTGGGTATCGATCTGAACCTCGACGTCATGAAGGAGCACCTCGAGCGAGGTCACGAACTCTTCGGCCCTACCGACGAATGGAACAGAGATCGCTCTGATGACAAGCTATGGAGGTAAGGACTGCCGGCCCATAACAGCTTTTGTACGGGAGAACTATGGAAACTAAGACTTCATTCTTGAGATACTTCAAGTTCGTATTCGTGATTTGCCTGGCAGTGGCGGTCATCATCCTGGCGGCCAACCGTCGGGCTTGGCTGGGGCCGGTGCTGATCGCTATGTTCGGTTCATTGGCGCTATATTTCATGAGCCATCCGATCCTGAAGAGCTTTGCCTTTACAGTATGGGTCTTTGCATTTGTGGCTGCCTCGATGGTCTATCCGGGGGGCTTCATGACTTGGTTTGGGGTCGATTTGAAGATTCTCATAGTACCCCTGATCCAGATCATCATGTTTGGCATGGGGACGACCTTGAGTGTGGCTGACTTCGGCCGGGTGTTCAAAATGCCCTGGCCGGTCTTCGTCGGATTTGTCCTGCAGTTCTCGGTCATGCCTTTAACAGGCCTTGCCCTTGCCAAGATATTTGGCTTTGAAGCTGAGGTAGCCGCCGGTGTTGTCCTGATCGGTTCCTGTCCCGGCGGCGTGGCCTCCAACTTGATGACGTACTTGGCAGGCGGCAATGTGGCCCTGTCGGTTACGATGACTTCCTGTTCGACATTGGCCTCGCCGGTCGTGACGCCTTTTCTGATGAGCAGGCTGGCAGGCCAGTTCATCGAGATCGAGTTCTTGAAGATGATGTTTGGGATCATCAATATGATCATTGTCCCGATTGTTGCAGGCTTGATCGCAAACCGCATCCTTTACAGTCGGCACAAGGCGTTCCATCTGGCCGGGACATTAGCTCTCATCGCGGCAGCCTGCGTCCTGTTGGCAGGCGGTGTGGGCTTTTTCGCGCCAGCGGCTGTTTTCACCTATGGCAGCGCCTCATTGCAGAAAGACGGTTTTGTCGTTGGACTCCTGCTGATCGGCGTGGTCGCTCTGGCCAAACTCGTCATCAGTGTGTGGTTGAAGGGACCTGCAAACTGGATGGACAAAGCTCTACCTATCGTATCCATGGCAGGGATTTGCTACATCATCGCGATCATCACGGCCCGCTCAAGGGATGATTTGATGACGGTCGGAGTCTATTTGATCGGGGCCTCGATTATCCACAACTTTGTTGGCTATGTACTGGGCTACTGGCTGGCTCGGGCCGGTCGTTTGGATGAGAGTTCGTGTCGAACAGTTGCATTTGAGGTCGGTATGCAGAACGGCGGGATGGCCTCGGGCCTTGCAATGAATGTACTCAAGAGCGCACCGGCAGCCTTGGCGCCGGCCATCTTCGGCCCCTGGATGAATGTGTCCGGCTCGGTCCTGGCTACTTGGTGGCACCGAAAGTCGCCGGGCCGCCCCAGCCGGACACGGAAGTCACGTATAAAGTGCAGTAGAGCAGACAATAGAGATTCGAGGTAACTGGATGAGATTGTAGGTTTAGGGGCGGCCGTTGGCTCAGGCGTACAACTGGCCTTCAGCACCGGCTCTATATGTGCGCTTCTGGACCGTGCCGAGAAGGGGGTATAACTTGGTTACAGTCAAGCATTTGAATAAGGAGAGCCATGGTGAACAACAACATGGTAAGAGGGTCTCTGGGAAGACCACTGAGGCCCGACAGACGTGCCTTTGGCAAGGCTGTTTTGGCGGGCGTTCTGGGTGGGCCGGCTGCCTTGTCATCCATTGCAGAGGCGTCCAAAGAACAGGTTCCACCGGACAGTAAAACACGAGGCAGCCTTTCCCGTGCGGCAGACCAGGGCATGAAGCTGGCCCTGATGCTGCGCCCGGAAAATCAAGAAAGATGGGTACTGGCCCATCAGGTCGGCGTCAACCACGCGATCGTGCCATTGAGCAGGGTCTTGGACAAAATCACGCGGGAGCAGTACCACGATACGCTTGCGAAGATCAAATTGGCCTACGAGGCATCGGGACTTTCGATAGCCGGCGTGGAAAGCCATCCGGTTGCTGCGGAAAAGATCAAGTTGGGACTACCGGGTCGTGATGAGGAGATAGCCAACTACTGCGCCGTGATCGAGGCTTTAGGCAAGGTCGGGATACCGATGTGTTGTTACAACTTCATGGCCGGGCTCGGCTGGTATCGCACGAAGGTCGATATCCCCGAACGCGGAGGTGCTCTGGCGAGCGGATTCGATAATCAGATCGCGCAGAGGCAGGGACTCACCAGGTGGGGTAAGATCAGCGAGGCAAAAATCTGGGATAATCTCACCTACTTCCTCAAACGAATCATCCCCGTCGCCGAGAAGGCCAGCGTGAGAATGGCACTACATCCGGACGATCCTCCCCTCTCGCCGCTTCGCGGGATCGGACGCGTCCTGACCAGTGCCGAAGCCTTTCGCCGGGTCCTTCAGATCGTGCCGAGCCCGGTTAACGGCATCGCCTTCTGCCAAGCCAACTTCAAGCTCATGGATGAAGACATCCAAGAGCTGATCAGGGAATTCGGCGGACAGGGCAAGATATTCTTCGTGCACCTCCGTGATGTCGTTGGCACGCGCGAACGTTTCCGCGAGACGTTTCACGACAATGGCCCGACCGACATGCCCGAAATGCTCAAGCTCTATCACGAAGTTGGCTTCCGCGGGCCGATCCGTCCGGACCACGCACCCACCTTGGCAGATGAGAGCAACCAACGCCCGGGCTATGCAATGCAGGGGAAAGTCTTCGCAATAGGCTATATCAAAGGCATTGCCCAGGCGTTGAACATACCGACAATGTGAGCTCGCACACCGGCGAGTAGGGACCTTGATATGCAGAATCATGCGTCGATAACCGAAGAAGGGAGCAAGAATGGATAGACGTAATCTCATGAAGGGAGCGGGACTTGGAATAGCCACAGGCATCCTTGGAATCGCCTCAAGAAGCGACGAGACAATCGCAAGTGCGTATGCAAAGGCAACCAATGGACTGCCTCGTTTGAAAATCACCAACGTCAAATCCCTGTTGACCGCCCCCCAAGGCATACGCCTTTGCGTGGTCAAAGTCGAAACGAGCGAGCCGGGCTTGTACGGTCTCGGATGCGCCACCTTCAATCAGCGACCTCTGCCCGTGGCCGCGGCTGTTGATAAATACCTGAATCCGTTTGCAAAAGGCCGGGACGCTGACAACATAGAGGATATGTGGCAGACCGCCTATACCAGCTCCTACTGGCGCAACGGACCCGTCCTAAACAACGCTCTAAGTGGTTTGGACCAGGCCCTGTGGGACATAAAGGGCAAGCGGGCCAACATGCCGGTCTATCAGTTGCTGGGTGGCAAATGCCGGTTTGCAGTTGACTGTTATTCCCATTGTGGCGGCCGGGATGTTGCTCAACTTGAAAACAGTGTCCGCAGGGCTATGGAAGAAGGCTACAGGCATGTACGGATACAGCTCGGCTACTATGGCTCGCCGCACCTCTCAGGAAAGCCTCATTTCAAAGAGGCTGGATTTGGCCTGCCATCGGATTCGCATATGGACCCAGGGCCATACGTACGGGCCACTATCAAGATGTTCGAGCATATCAGGAAGACCTGCGGCGATGAAATTGAATTGCTGCATGACATCCACGAACGAATACCGCCTATCCAGGCAATCCGCCTGGTAAAGGAGCTGGAACAATACCACCCTTTCTTCATCGAGGACCCGTTCGCTCCTGAAGACAATGGGTATTTCAAGGTGCTCAGGCAGCAGACCAGCACGCCGATCGCTATGGGCGAGTTGTACAACAATCCCCATGAATGGGTAGGGCTTGTGTCGGAAAGACTTATCGATTTTATACGCGTGCACATTTCGCAAATTGGTGGCCTTAGCGTAGCCAGAAAGATCGCCACCTTGTGTGAATGGTTCAATGTGCGCACAGCGTGGCATGGTCCTAGCGATGTTTCTCCCGTGGGGCATGCGGCCAATGCACACCTCGACCTGGCTATTTCAAACTTTGGGATTCAGGAGGGTGTCCACTTCAGCCGGAAGACAAGGGATGTTTTTCCCGGATGTCCCACTGTCAAGGACGGCTACATGTACGTAAACGAGGCTCCCGGGTATGGTGTTGACACCGACGAGAATCTCGCCGCGAAATTTCCACTGCCTGATCATCCGGGCTATTGGGACCCCGTGCGCAGAGGTGACGGCACAGCGGTGAGGCCATAGAAACAACTATATCGTCCTCGAAAAAGGAGCATAATAACTCTTGGTATGATTGATCTGACCCGGGCAACCACATTGGCTGTAGTTGGAGGAACTGCTTATGGTGCTTCTTAAATCGATTTTACCGGCGTTGGCAGTCCTGGTTGCTATGTTCCCCGCCAGTGGTGCTCAGTCTGTTTTTGCTGTCGACAATACTAAGTATTGTAACGCAGTGCAGAACAAGGTTGGCCTCATAAGGTATCCGCTGGGCACGATAGGCGTATCGCCCACCAACGCGGGTGAAATAGCAGATGTTATGACCTTAGTCCCCAGGGTGTATCCCTGCTTGGGCTCAGTAGTGGTCAGGCCCGCGACAGATGACTGGCGCGACTCGACAAGCGGCGACCCTTCGATGCTGACCGTAAAATATCAGGCCGATAAGCCATCCGGCGCGACTGTGGCCGCGATTACGGTTACGCCACATGTGTCGGTCTTCAAAGTGACATTTCCGGAGGGGACACATAATAAGTACCTTGTTTTTGATTTCAGCAAATACAGGGTGGATAGCTGGGCTGCGCTCTACAAATGGACGGAAAGGACAGTGACCCGGATTGGCAATAGGACGATTCAGGCAACGATTGGTGAACCAGGCAAGAGTGGTGCTTATTACACTATTAAATTCAGTACGCCTTGCGCAGGTTCTGGAACCGTTGACGCCTCGGGCGTAATTACGGACGGTGCCAGCAATGTGACAGGTGCCAAGCTTGGGATGTATGCGCGGTTTGGTGCTTCGACTGTCACGGTAGCTATCGCAGAATCGTTTACGAGCATGGATGAGGCCTGGGAATTCCTCGCTTCTGAGTTCACCGATTCTAATACAGCTCAACAAAGCTGCCATGAAGCATGGAACCAGGTTTTGAACCAGATACAAATAGAAGGTTCCGAAAACAGCAAACGCATGGCGTACACCTCTGTTTATACTATGTATGTGAACATAATCGATGGCAGTAACGGTTCGTGCTACTTGAAATACTATTCCAGACCGCGATCTCTTTCCTCAAGTGCCTACTGGCAGTTCATCGGCGGATTTCAGAGTTGCTGTTGGGACAATTTCCGTACAGCGTATCCCTTCCTGATGTTAGGCTATCCGGAGGTAATGACCGATATCGTAAATACTTACCTGGCCAGGTACCAACGCGATGGCTATATTAACGGCAACATCTGTCTATTTTCAGGCCCGACCGGTGATCATCGCAACGTAAGGTTATGCCCTGTGCTGATTGCCGAGGCCTATTATAGCGGCATTCAAGCAGAATATTCAAAACTCTATGCAGCGCTGAAGGATAACTTCAACAATGAAGCGTACTTGCCGGCAAGTTTCACTAAGCTGGGGTACGTAACGCAGCCTGCAACCGGCGGAAAGGCCTGTTCGGAGACGTTGGAATGGGCGACCGGCGTGCATTCAATGGCGATGCTTGCAAAAGCCAACAACGACATAGAACAGATGCGCAAATATCTATATTTGAGCAAGTCTTATAAGAATGTCTGGGCAGCTCGATCAAGGCATTCCGCTTAAGAAATGCAGATGGAACCTGGGGCATAATCGACAACAAGAGCTGGACGTGGAATCCCAATCCGTAAGGCCTTTTTGAGGGAACGAACACGGATTGGATGTTTTTCGTCCCACATGATCCTTATGGTTTAATCAATTTGCCGGGACAAGAACGCTTCGTGGAAAGGGTAATCGATTATTGCCTTAATGATACCTGGTTCAACGATTATCAATACCATTATCCTTATTTGCTGTACTATGCCGGAGCGGCGAACGAAGCTCAGAGAATCATTCGTAACATTTGGGTTCCTTTATTCAACGAGGGAGTATTGTACGAAGGAGTGAGCCCGAAACCTCCGCATAATCCTTGGAAGACCCATTATACCAGCAACGCCGGTTGGCTGATATGTTCCATGATTGGTCTTTATCCGGTGTCTTCACCGCCGGGACAATACATCATTTCATCTCCTTCGATAGCAAAGGCTGTTATTCATCACGGCAACAAGAGCATTAGCGTTCAAACAAAGAATAACACCGACGATAATATTTATATCCGTTCTATAAAGGTTAATGGCAAAGTTTATCCCTCCTACATGATCCCAGCCCAAAGGCTCATCTCAGGCGTAAAGATCGATCTGGAGATGGGCAGTGACCCGGCACAGGGTTTGGGCAGTCTCTACATAGGTTCTTCAGACGGATTTGTACTGAATGCAGATCTGGTTTCTGCCTCTCGCTTAGAATGCACCATTGAATCGACGGCAGCCGATGCCACAACCAAAATTTACACCCGGACGAAGCCCGTCAAGGTGACAGTGAATGGCCAAGAAGACAACAAGTGGGGCTATGACGAGGCGGACAAGACCTTGACCATTCAAAGTACGGGCACCGCTGCAATCGGAGTTCTGTCGATGTAACCATAACCGTCGATATAGAAGCTTGACTTGTTGGGCCAGATGTTTAGAATCTTCGTCGTCATTGCGTCAAGACCATGTTGGAAAGAAAGTCTACATCATTCTCTGGGAGAACAGAGTAGTACACACTGCTTCCCAGAAGGGAGAACGGAAGGATGGATTTGAAGGGCAAGGTGGCGTTGGTCGTCGGTGGAGGGGGTGGAATTGGGCTGGGTATTGCCAAAGCGCTGGCATCAGAGGGCTGCACGGTGGCGGTGGCGGACTACAACAAAGAAGCACTACAGGACGCCGTCAAGGCTGGCAGCACAGTGTCTCACTTGCGCACGCACGCTTGCGATGTCACGAAACGTAAGCAGGTGGCAGAAGTCTTTGAGTGGCTGAGCCAGGAAGTTGGTTCCGTTGACATCCTTGTTAATAGCGCGGGCATCAACGTCGGAAACAGGATGATGGCCAACATCGACCCGGCGGACTTCGACCGAGTTTTGCAGATCAACACGACCGGGACTTTTAACTGCATCCACGCAGCCGTGCCGATCATGCGTGAGAAACGCTCCGGACTCATCGTGAATATCGTCTCTTTGGCTGGTCTGCGCGTGATGCTTCTGGCCGGGTTACCATACTGCGTGTCCAAATTTGCCACCGCTGCCCTCGGGACATTCGTTAATTTGGAGGAGGCGGCGAATGGAATCAAAGTAACAAATATCTATCCCGGTGAGACCAACACGCCGATCATCGACAAGCGCCCGACCCCGCCGCCCCCGGAAAAACGTGCCCAGATGCTGCAGCCCGAAGATATCGGGGCCTGTGTCGTTATGATTGCCAAGCTGCCGGCTCGTGCCGTGGTGCCCGAGCTGGTGATAACGCCGCCACACATGATGGTCGGCTGAAGACGCGGAGTTCACCGGCATAGAACTGCCGAATGCTTACGGCAAGTCAACAATAGGAAGGACACTGCAAAATGAGGCGGTCGGAATCCAACGAGAGGGCAAGTAGCGCAGGTTTTCCCCTATTCATGCCAGACCAGGAAGATACAAGAATGATGAACAGAAGAGAAATGCTTTTTTCGATTGCAGGTGGCATAGCAGGATCGATGCTGATCCGCCACAGCCGGACGGCATGGGCAGCCGAATCCACAGGAACCAAGAAGACAAACCTGGGCATTGATACGTTCTCATACCATATTCGGCTCAGGGCCGATCGAGAATTTGGGGACCCACTGAACTACCTCGAACACTGCCATCAGATTGGCGCCGGTGGTGCCCACATGGAAATCGGGATCAGAGATGAGCAATACGTGCGCAAACTTCGCAGCAATGCGGAAACATACGAGATGTTCATTGAAGGCTCAGAAGGCTTGCCGCGCAACCGGTCCGATGTCGAAAGGTTTGAGAAGGTGGTACGCACGATAAAAGGGGCGGGGGCAAAGGTAATCCGTATCTTTTTCGGGGGGCGCCGGTACGAACAGTTTGATAGAGCTGAGCAATATAAGGCCTTCGCGGAGCGATCTTGGAAGTCGTTGCAGTTAGCTGAGCCGGTGGCAGCCAAGCACGGTATCCGCTTGGCAATTGAAAACCATAAGGACTGGCGCATACCTGATATGCTGAGCATACTGCAGCGCATTAGCAGTGAGTACGTCGGCGTATGCGTTGATACGGGCAATAGCTTTGCTCTGCTGGAAGACTCTATGGATGTTGTCGAGGCATACGCGCCTTGGTGTTTTGCGACCCATCTGAAGGATATGGCTGTGGCCGAGTACGAAGACGGCTTTCTGCTCGCGGATGTGCCGCTGGGCGAAGGCTTGCTCGATCTGCCTAAAATCGTCCGCATTCTACGAAAGGCCAAGCCCGAGACACAATTCAGCCTGGAAATGGCAACCCGTGATCCGCTAAAGGTACCCTGTTTGACAGAGAAATACTGGGCGACTTTTGCCAATGTCCCCGGGGCTGACCTGGCCCGCACGCTGCGATACGTGCGGAACCACGCAAGTGAAAAAGACGCCTTGCCGCGCATAAGCCATCTACCACTCGACGAGCAGGTGAAGCTCGAAGAGCAAAATATTAAGAAGTGTCTGCTCTATGCAGCAGCCCACCTTGATCTATGACAACCATCAATCCAGTGAAGGGCCGACATTATGGATCCACTCGTTATCCTGCTCATAGGTGTGATTGCCGTGATAGGGATGATCATTGTATTACGCGTCAACGCCTTTATTGCATTGATTACAGCAGCGATACTCGTGAGTCTGCTCTCGCCCGGAGATTTATCTGAGAAGGTTCCGCGCGTGGCCACTGCGTTTGGCTCCGTAGTGGGTGGCATCGGAATTGTTATCGCGCTGGCAGCCGTCATCGGCAGATGCTTGATGGATAGCGGCGCAGCCGACCGAATTGTGCGGTCCTTTTTGAAGGCCCTGGGCGAAAAAAGGGCCTCCACAGCCTTAATGGCAAGTGGCTTTGTTCTCTCGATTCCCGTGTTTTTCGACACCGTTTTCTACCTTCTGGTGCCGCTGGCTCGCTCGCTCTGGCGGCGAACACACAAGAACTATGTCTTGTACCTCACAGCTATTGTCGCAGGTGCCGGAATCACTCATACACTGGTTCCACCAACGCCCGGCCCTCTGTTCATGGCCAACCGCTTCAACGTTGACCTTGGCATAATGATTGGAATGGGCATCCTCGTGGGTTTGCCCACAGCGGCCCTCGGGTTACTCGTCTGTAAGCTAATCAATCGTTTTACGGACATTCCGATGCGTCCTTATGCCGGCGAGCCGGAAGCAAAGCCCATGGACGACAGCCAGCTGCCCTCGTTGTGGATCTCGCTTCTGCCGGTTATACTTCCCGTTATCCTGATATCCGCCAATACAGTAAGCAAAACCCTTGCAGACGCTGAGCACGCCGCACGCCTCGGTGCCGGTGACGTGCAAAACTGGTCGGCCTTTAATGCCGGCCTCGCCGGAAGAACCGGTGAAGAACCATCGGCCGCCACACGGTTAATGCAGCTACTTCCAGATGACGTGCAAAAGTCTATCCGTGACGGTGTTACCACCGGAAGTTTCGGTGCACAGTCGCAAGCACAGGTGGTGGCGGCCCTTAATGATTTGCTGGCCGATTCCGGTCTCCACCAGACCGATGTCTTTGTGAATCTTACCCTACCTGACGAGGCGGAGAAATTGCTGGCTAAGGGACTCGGCCGGGCATCTCCGGCCGAAATCGAGCACTTCAATAGACTGTTGTTGGAAGAGGTCTTTGCCGAGCAGATCAAATCTCATGTCTGGAACACACCAAAGCGAAAGGCCTCTACCGTAGCAGCGGTTTTGGGTAATCCTAATCTGGCTCTGTTGCTCTCGGCGGCAATCGCAATGTATGTGCTTGTTCGCAATAGAGGATTATCTCTCAAAGAGCTTTCTAAGAAGATGGACACGGCTCTGATGAGCGGTGGGATCATTATTCTCATTACGGCCGGTGGCGGTGCTTTCGGAGCAATGCTCCGAGCCGCCGGAATTCAGGATACAGTGAAGGGATTTATCGAAGGGGGGGGGCAGGACCTGGGACTCGCAATCCTGCTTCTGGCTTTTGCAGTCTCATCAGTCATAAAATTTGCGCAGGGCTCAGGCACTGTAGCTATGATTACGACCGCCTCCATGTTTGCAGCTATGGGCATATCAGAAGAAATTCTGGGGTGTAATCTCGTGTACTTAGCTATGGCCATCGGCAGTGGCTCGCTGGTTGGAGACTGGATGAACAACAGTGGATTCTGGATATTCGCACGGATGGGCGGTCTCACCGAAATCGAGACGCTCAAGTCCTGGACCATCCTTACAGCGGCGATGGGAATCATTGGCCTCGGATTTACCCTTTTCTTCGCATACCTGATGCCCATGGCATAAATCTGTCCAGAATACAGCCGTGTCTTCCTGATGCCCGATATACGCCCGGCCGCGTCCTTCTATGTAGCCGCGACCTGCATAATCTCGTTGGCGCTCCAGGCAAGGACGCCGCAACACCACCTGCAACATAAAATAGCGTGTCCCTCCTGTCTCATGTGCATCCAAGCCGAGTGGATCTGATAACAGGACGCGTGGTCTATCCCATCCACGGTCGTGGTCGGCCTGTTTGGCTGACTTGTTCGATGATGTTGCGGGCGATGATGGCGTCTTCGCGAACTTGAAAGTCAAACATACCAACGTTGGCAAAGTCTGCGCCGTTCTCAAAGGCAAACTTGAATCCGTCGCGGGGATGTATCGCGCCGGCAGCGAGGACCTTAAAAGCAATCCAGGGCTTCTTCACCGTCCTCATGAACTCTATCGTTTCTTCCGGCTTGAAGCACCACATGTTATCATGAAGCGAATCACCGTAGTCGGGTCGTTGGTCTTTCGGGGTCGCAGACCAGTAATTGTCACAGTGCAGTGTCTTCATGTAGAAGTCCACCTCAACGCCCGCCGCTTCCAGCGCCATCGGAACCTCAATGTTATGACAGGCACAGCCGGCAATCAGGCCGTTCCTCTTAATGAATTCGATGACCTTGGCCAACAGATCCACACGGTTACATTGGACCCAGCGATCTCCTATCTCTCCGTGGGGAAAGGCGCCAACCGCACCGTTATCGATCGCCGTTTGGATCGACCCTGTTAGGTCGTATGTCTTAGGGTAAGTTTGTGCGATCCATTGAATCTCGCCGAATTCATCGCGATAACGCCTGTACACGCGTATAGTTGGGTCCTCGCCTTTCGCATAGGGACTGTTCACCGGGCCTATCATGGTATTGATGCCGACCTCTTCGCACAACTGCCACGTCTCAATGATCTTCCTGTCGGTGAAGTAGTGCCTCAGCAGTTCGGAGACATAGATCAAATCACGGTCATGAGCGGAACCGATAATGAGATTCCCTCCGCAAATGAGTCGGCTAATCCTGACATTTCCGATCTTAGCATTCGGAACGCCCAAACCGGGACTCTCTTGCGTTGGCTTGATCTCTTTGGCGCCCGCCTTTTGAGCCATTTTGGCCAGCAGGGCCTGTTCCTCGAAACTCCTCGCCAACGCCAGCCCGGTCGAAACCGCCAGAGAGCTCTTCACGAAACCACGACGATTCAATTTTTCGGGCATAGCTCCACCTCCAGCTACTGCCTCACTTGCACCTTTGCCAGTTTCTCATAGAACTGAATTATCCCGCCGTGGTCGTCACCCCCTTTGCCATCGACTTTGAGAGCCTGCATGATCTCCATGGCCACACTTGAGAGCGGCACGGGAACACCGATCTCATGCGCGGTGTCCAAGGCGTTGGCCAAGTCCTTGATGTGCAGCTCAATGCGGAATCCCGGCTTGAAGTTGCCCTTCAGGGCAAGCGGCATCTTCGCGTCCAGCACCATGCTTCCCGCTAATCCGCCCCGAATTGCCTCAAAGACATTTTCTGGGTCCACGCCTGCCTTGGTAGCCAATACCATCGCCTCGGACATGGCGGCAATATTCAATGCGACAATGATTTGATTGGCCAGCTTGGTCGTATTGCCGCTGCCGATCTCACCGACCCGCGTGACGGAAGCCCCCATGACACCAAGGATGTCCTTGACCTCTTCGAACGTCTCGGCCGGACCGCCCACCATGATGGCCAGCGTCCCTTCAACAGCCTTTGGCTCGCCCCCGCTCACTGGCGCATCAAGCATAGTGACGCCCTTCTCTTTTGCCTTGGCAGCAACCTGCTTACTGGCCAGAGGTGCGATGGAGCTCATATCGATCAGAATCATCCCCCGTTTGGCGCCTTCCATAACACCGTCAGGACCCAATACAGCGTCTTTGACCTCCGGCGAATTCGGCAGCATGGTGATCACAACCTCGCTCTTCGCGGCGACATCCTTACTCGAAGAACCCAATTGTGCACCGGCATTGACCACGTCATCAACTTTTTCCGGTATGACGTCGTAGACGGTCAGTTTATACCCCGCCTTGATGAGATTCTTGGCCATGGGATTGCCCATGATCCCCAATCCTATGAAGCCAATCCTTTTCATTTCTTTCCTATCCTTTCCAGAAATCTTCCCCGACTGCGATTTCGTGGGCGCCCCTTCGGGTCACTACACGTAATAGTCGTCAAACAGAATTAAGCCCGGAAATTCTCCAGAAGCTTCCAGCCGCCCTCATGAAACTGTGCCAGCGTTTTTTGGGTCACACCGTATGTGATGAAGTCGCTCGGTTTCATTCCTGCCGGATCGTAGGCCCTCACGAATTCCGGCAGCAGTGATAGCCTTCGAATCACATCCGCATGGACGTTGACATCTATCCGCTCTTCGCGCGGCAAATCACGGCAGATCAACATCTCCTGATAGGGTGGCGCGATCGACATTATGAGCTCGCCCCCCGCCAGTTCCGTCATGTGATACGTACCCCGCAGCGCCGCAACAATTAGAACGGCCTCGTAGCCCTGCTGCTTGAGGGTCGAGTACGCGCGTTTCGTCACCGCTAAGCCCACCCGACGGATATCGGATTCGCTGACATTTGCCTGCGCGTCGTGCGCTACGTCTCGCAGGTAATCATCCAACCGCCCAATCATGATAACAGCGAAGCACCTGCCGGGATCCGTTCCATTGGACCTGGCTCGCTGGATACCTCTGCGGTATCTCTCTGCGATAGCAACAACCTGGGGCACCGTGTAACTTATTGTCAGCGTACACGTGATCCCCTCGGCGGTACAGTCCTCGAGCACATCAAGTCCCGCTGCTGTGGCGGGCAGCTTGACCGCGATATTCGGGGCCCACTGGCTGAATCGCGGGGCCATACTTAGCATAATCTCCCTATCTCCCGCACGCGCCGGATTAACCTGCGCACAAACATAGCCCATGCGCTTTTTGCTCCTTTCATACTCCGGAAAGAGCTGTTCGGCCGCATGCCTGATCGCAGTGCTCATCAGAGCCTCGGCCCGCTCTTCGGGCTCCACATCCTGCGCAAAGACCGCCTCTATCTCTTCTGACCACGCATCCCCATTTCTTGAAAGCGCCAGGTGTGACAAAAATGGATTCGTCGTGGCTCCAACAGCCCCGTGCTGGATCCCCAGGGCTAGTTCGCTCGGTTCCGCAGAGTCATGCCACCATCTCGTCTTAGTATTGTCGATTACCCAGCGCTCATAGCCCTGTTTTATGTCACTGTCTCACGCACTACAAACGGCTCGCGGTAGTCCCGGCTCAAAAACATATTCGCGTAGTCGCTATGGTCACCCACGAATCTCTCGTGTTCAGTATCAAATGTCAGCATCGGACCGATAGCCAGCAGGTTCTTGTCCAGATCGATTTCGTTCGCTTTCAGATGGCTCAAGAGGCGATCAAAGGCCTCCGTCAGCAGGTCACTGCCGTCGATTGTTTTCTTGATCTCTTCGACAGGTTTTCTGTGCCCAAGTCGATAGGAAATATCGCCCATGTGAATCAGACCGGCAGTGATATGCCCTTCAAGGACGTCGGCCTTCAAGTCGCTGACTTTGCGGCTGCGCATCGCCTTGATGAAATTCGCCATGTGTCCGCCGCCGCCGTCGCCCGCGAACTGCTTTATCTTTTTGCCTTCGTTGTCGTAGGTCCAGCCTCCACCCCGACCGCCGGTAAAGTAGCCATGCTCGCATTGAATCACCATGCCAAAGTTGACACCCCGATAACGGTCCATCCCTCGTGAGGTAATACCCTGATAAGTATCTACCTTTTGGCTCTTGCTTCGCGGCAGGGCACGAATTTCGTAGATTATTGGAAAGGCTTTGTAGTCAAACAACGTAATCAGCGTGTTGGGCGTCTCTCCATCATCATCATAGCCGAACCGGCCACCAAGGCTAATCACCCGCGGCGCAATTGTCGTTACGCCTGTTGTCCAGCGACAGTCGTCCAACACGTGGCCACCGAGATTACCCAGCTCGCCGGTGCCGGTAGGCCAACACCAGTGCCAGTCATAATGCAGGTTCTTGCGCATCAGCGGAGCCAACGGAGCCGGGCCCTGGAACAAATTGTAGTCGCATGTCGCTGGGATCGGCTGGGGGCCACTAACCTTACAGATGCTCAGTCGCGCGTTGTAGGTAATGCCCCTTACAAGCTGAATTTTGCCCAGGTTGCCTTGCTTGATGTGCTCAGCGAGGGGCAACAGTCCTACATCCGAGCGGTCCTGTGAGCCGACTTCCACGATGCGTTTGTACTTGCGAGCCGCCTCGACCATTTTCCGGCCTTCCCAAATGTTGTGCGAAGCCGGCTTCTCGACATACACGTCCTTACCCGCCTGGCACGCCCAGACCGTCATCAGGGCATGCCAATGATCGGGCACGGAGAGGACAACGGCATCGATGTCTTTATCCTCCAGCAACTTTCGGTAGTCAATGTACGTGTCGACCTTTTCGTTGCGGTCTTTGAACCTCTTAACTTCGGCATCCAGCCATTGCGTATCCACATCGCATATCGCCGCTACCCGCACCCCTGGCAGCTTGCCAAAGTCCCGAATGTGTTCCTTGCCCTTCTTTCGAACACCCACGACTGCTACGCGAATAGTATCGTTTGCACCCGAAACTCTTGACCACACTGTAGCTGGAAGGGCCGAAGTGACGCCTGCGCCGGCAACCGTAGCCATCGAATGCTTGATAAAGTCCCGACGAGTACTCTTATTCATGGTTCTGCTTCTCCTCTTCGCCACAAAACCCTCTGAAAAACACGGAATCTACACTGAACAATAACTCGCAATTATTATTTGTCGCGCTGCTTCATCCTATGGATTCATAGAGCAAACCGCAGCTAAACACAAAACTTCCGACGAAAGCATCATATTCGTAATGGGCCTGCTATGCAAGCATTGGTTTCTCTGGGCAGATCTGTTCGGTAGAATCACAATACGTTCTTTAATCAATTCGATTGTTTCCGCCTCATTCGTAGAGTCTTGTGTTTTGATGACCCTCGTCGGTGCGGCGTGAGAGAAGAAGGAAGGTAGATGAAAAAGCGGTTTTTGCACACCTTGGTGGCACTTGTGGTTCTGTCCAGTTGGGCAATTAGCCCAGCCCGGGCTGATCTTACAATTGCGCCGCTCACCAGTTGGGAGATAACTGGCGACATGGGCGATGTACTGGCGCTCGATGGTATCCCCGTCTCTGGTCTAATCACTGGGACAACGGCGTCTGCTGACCCTCCCGGACAGTCCCCGGATGAGCCTGCTGAGGGCGCCGACGACTTCAGTCTCCATACGGCTGCGTGCGCCGATGGCCAGGAGTTTTTGACGACTATGTTTGGTCAAGAAGTCGCCACGATTCTTGTCCCCGAGAAAAGTGGCAATGATTCAGGCACTATGCAGGGCTTGGACGCTATGGGCGATCCCGTAGGAAACGCCGTTGCGTTTTCACCCGCCGATTTTGTCTCTACAGGCTACCGAGCCTCTCTTGGCCACGCTCAGACGGCCTTTGGCACGGCCATCACCCCGGATATACCGATCCATGGTCTTCTCATTACGGCGCCAGGTATCGACCCGGTCAGCATCATGGCTGTCCCTGAGCCCGCTATGGTCGTTCTGCTTGGGCTCGGTGGCTTGACGCTCCTGCGTCGCAAGCGTTAGTACTACATTACAGCGCAAGAAGCAGACGGTGACGAGAGCACGAGCGTAACCGAGGCAAGATTTGGCAACGTTTTCGGGTAGTCTCCGTGTGGGGGGAACGCCTTGGTAGAAGGATTCTCTGAAGGCTCACGAATCAAGTGCATCCACTTATTGGCCTTTCAGTGCTTGGGACCTATGCACCTGACGAAAGCATAATTGTCTCAAGTCTATTTGCAAGGAGGGCTACATAACGCGCACGAAATTGATGTATACTCACTACTCACCACTAACCGCGTTAGTAGTCGGTGCCACACCAATATCGAGCAGTGTTTTCGTCCATACTTAGCCAATCAGCGCGGCCGTCGAAGAAAAGATTGTTGCAGCCTTTGTTGCGATGTCGATCACGGGAGACCCGTCGGGTCAGGTTACTACCCTTGGTAGTCTGATCCGAGGCGGGTAGATGAGTTCTCGACCAAACGTCCAGATAGTTCATTCTGGACACGATATCCAGCTCATATTTGTTCCGGACTACAGGACGCCAATCTCCAGCCGAGTTATCGGCCATATAAATCCGCTCACCGGGAGACCTGACACTGCTGAGCTTGGTCGGCTCCTGCTTTTGGTTTCCCTGCTCACTGTTTGAGAGGCCCGGATCCTTCATATCCCAGGCGTTCACAACATAATCCACAGTCTGCTCAGCATTGCTGTGGCCGTATTGTCCCACTCCGTTGCGAGGAAAGGAGGGGCACTGATATACGTCAACTTCCCGGTAATCTTCGATTCTTCTGTATTTACTGCCTAAGTACGGAACGAATACCAGGATCCATTTGACTTCATGGTCCAATGCCCGGGGGATAAAATCCTCGCTATCTAAGGCGTACGCGTGCATCGCAACACCAAGTTGTCGGAGGCTATTGAGGCAGTAGACGGTCCTGGCCTGTTTCTTCACCCGCTGGAGTGCCGGCATCAATATCGCCATCAACAGTGCAATGATAGCGATCACTACTAAGAGCTCAATTAGAGTAAAGCCCTTGTGCTTGTCTACCATTGCATTATCTCCATTCAGGTCCAAACAGAGCCTCTCCACGCATTTGTGCGGCCCATATTGTGATGATACCGTATTATGGCAAACAACGTCAAGTATTATCTGTGGTTAGAACGGGAGAACGTTGAAAGAATCCTTTGCGGCTTTGTGTAGCCGGAAGAATGCCGTATTTGTCTGCAGAGACGGAGCTTACGTTCAACTCCTGTCGATTCTGCTAAGTCCCGTTTGTGCAATTAGCGTAGGCCGCCGAAAGATCATCCAAACCGGGAAGTATCTATTGGCATGGGCAGATCTGCTCGCTAAAATCATAATACGTGTTCGCCATGCAATTTCACTGTTCCTGCCTCATCTGTAGGGTCCTGTGTTCCAATGGCCCTCTGCGGCGGGGTGTAAGAGAAGAAGGAGGAAAGCAGATGAAAAAGCAGTTTTTGCACACCTTGGTGGCGCTTGTGGTTCTGTCCAGTTGGTCAATTGATCCAGCCCGAGCTGACCTTACAATGGAGCCGCTCTCTACTTGGGAAATAACCGGCGACTTTGGGGATGTACTGTCGCTCAATGGTATCCCTGCGGGTGGTCTAATCACTGGGACGTCGACGTTTGCCGTTCCTCCCGGCCCATCGACGGATGAGCCTGCCGAGGCCGCCGACGACTTCAGTCTCCGTACGACTGCATGCGCCGACGGCGAGGAGTATGTGCAGACTATATTCCCTCAAGCGGTCCACATAATCTTTATGCTCGAGAAATCAGGCAATGATTCAGGCACTATACAGGGCCTGGATTCAGACGGCAGTGACATAGGAAACTCCGTTGCGTTTGTCGGCAACCCTGCCGGTCCCTGGACGTCGACAGGCTACCGTGCCATGCTTGGTCACAGCCCTCAAATAGCTTGGGGTACGGTCATCACCTCGGATATACCGATTTATGGTATTCGTATAGAGGCGCCCGGTATCGATCCGGTTAGCATCATGGCTGTTCCTGTTTATCCCGCCCGGAATCCTCGGCCATCTGATGGCAGCGTGGTTCCAGACATATCTATACTGCTTCAGTGGGATCCGGGACTTTATGCGGCTGATTTGAATGGGCACCATGTGTACTTTGGTAATAATTGGGACGATGTCAACGATGGCACCGGTGGTACGGACATGGGCCTTACGAGCAGTACGAGCTACCTTGTTAGCGATCTTGCTCGATACAAGACTTACTACTGGCGGGTCGATGAGGTCAATGACCTGCATCCGGACAAGCTCTGGCCAGGCCCTGTCTGGAGCTTTTTTGTTCCGCCTTTAACTGCCTATAGTCCGAGCCCGCTTGATGGCGTCAAGTTTGCGGATCCAGACGGGACCCTTAGCTGGAAGGCAGGTTCCGGCGCTGTTAAGGGGCACGTGGTGATCTTCGGTGACAGTTTCTCCGAAGTACACAATGCCCCTACAGGTATTACCGGTAGTTCGCCTCCATACAGAGTATACCTGACGGATGTGGACGATACAGATTGTACTCCTGTAGAAACCGGACATCCCCCGCTTGAGGCTGACACGAGTTATTACTGGCGGATTGACGAGATTGAGAGCTTGGGGCCGCCGGTAGTGGCCCATAAGGGTGCTGTCTGGAGCTTCACGACGGCGCCCTATATACCCATCACCGATCCTGATCTCGTCGGCTGGTGGAAGTTCGACGAAGGCGAGGGGGCCATAGCTGTTGACTGGTCAGGCCATAGCAACCACGGCACACTGCAAGGCGCCACACAGTGGACTACGGGATACCACGACAATGCGGTATATCTATCGGGTCAGCTACCGGGGCAGCGTGGCACCAACGACTACGTTGGACTGCCGACCGGGCTGGTTGACTCAAAGACGGGTTCCATCGGTGCATGGATTAAGACCACCGAGATATGGACATGCATGATTTTCTACGGTACTGATGACCCCAATACTACTAACGACGGCTTTGGACCTGCAAATGAGCTGCACCTCAACATGAATGACCAATATAGCCCATATTACGCTAACGCGGGTGTTATCGGATTTTCTATCACAGGTAGCCCTAATGTCCAGTTAACAGGAAGTGCTGTGGATGATGACACCTGGCACCATGTGGCCGCCACGTGGGATAAGGTTGCCAACGTCGTAAATCTATACCTGGACAGTGTATTGATAGCGTCGGCTGACTACACCGGCAACGACTTCAACCTGTCAGGTCGAATCCGGCTGGGCCGGCCTAACGCGGACGTGCGTTACTACTCCGGCTCGCTGGACGATGTTCGGCTCTATAACCGTGCACTGTCGGCGGCTCAGATAAGAAAGTTGATAGCTTTACCGCAGGCCTGGAGGCCGATCCCCGCTGACAATGCCACAGATGTCAGGAGGACGCTTGCTGCTCTCACGTGGGAGCCAGGAAGACATGTTGCCGATGTGGGTGGGCACAAGGTGTACTTCAGCAGCGATTTTAGCGATGTGAACGATCGCACGATTGCCCCAGTTATCCTAAGCGACCCGTGCTATCCTATTTCTGCGCCGCTTGATTTAGGCGAGACTTACTACTGGAGGGTTGATGAGGTCAATGGCGTTGACATGTGGCCAGGAGATCTTTGGAGGTTCACGGTGGGCGACTATATCACTGTGGATGATTTTGAGGACTACACGGATTTTTCGCCCGACAGGATATTTGACACCTGGGTGGACTACTACACTAACAATTCCGGTGCGACTGTGGGTTACCTGCAGCCTGCCGCGGGCGAGCATTTTGTTGAGACTACAATCGTTCACGGGGGCACCCAGTCGATGCCGTTGTTCTACGACAACGATGGTACTGTGAACGAGGGTACCACCTACGAAAAGACCGGCACATACTACTATTCAGAGGCCGAACGGACTTTTGATACTCCGCAGGATTGGACGCAAGAAGCTGTTGCCGCCCTGACGATCTGGTTCCACGGTATACGAGATTCCGTTGGTGGCGTCACTTATGACTCAGCGACAAGCACCTATACGATGACCGCCTCGGGCGAAGATATCGGCAACATCATTGATCCACGCTGGACAACCTACCACGATGAATTCCACTTTGCCTACAAGCAGCTCTCTGGCGAGGGCTCGATTATTGCGAAGATCGAAAGTCTCAACAACACAGACCCGTTGGCCAAAGCCGGCGTGATGATCCGTGAGACCCTTGAGGCCGATTCACCCTATGCGATGGTGGCCCTCACCCCCACGGAGGGCGTTGTGTTTCAGTCTCGTGGAGAGAAAGGGGGTCTTACCATAATCTCGCAGCAGGTGGACGTCAACGCACCACACTGGGTCAGAATAAGCCGCCAGCAGAATACCTTTACGGGTGACCATTCGGATGACGGCGTTAACTGGGTTGGTGTGCAAGGCGAGCACCCATCTTCGGCGACGATTTACATGAGCGCCAATTCTTACATTGGCCTGGTGCTGACGGCCCATCATCCTGTTGCGATAGCCAGCGCCGTCTTTTCCAACGTCGGTACGGGTGGCAGTGGCACTGTCAGTCCAGCGGGACCATTCACTCAGTCACAGGATATTGGCATACTTAGCAACGATCCCGGCAGGCTCTACGTCATTGTCGAGGACAACACCGGCAGCTTTAAGCTCGTTGAGCATCCGGACCCAAATGGGACGCAGCTTGATAGCTGGCAGGAATGGAACATTGACATGCAAGACTTCAGCGATGCAGGTGTGAATCTTGCGGCTGTGCAGAAGATGTCTATTGGTGTTGGCGACAAGGCTGCTACTTCGCCGGCAGGCTCAGGCACTGTGTACTTCGATGACATCCGTCTGTATCGGCCCAGATGTGTTCCCGACGAGCTAACACTGCCGAAAGCCGACCGCTGCGATCTGTGGTCAGCATATGTCTTCAGGAACACTTCAGTACGGGGTGATTCTCCTCATGATAGAACGGGCCGGGCCAGAGGCCCCTCCCCTGTCCGATGAAGCCGATGACTCTTCAACAAAACGCTCGTACTCTTCCTGACGCTGTGCGATCAGTACATCATACTCGTGCCCAAACAGTTCTAGCGAGCTAAGTAGCGGTTCAGGAGCCGCCCGTCCCAAACCGCATTTTGCTGCAGCTTTCATCACTTTGCCCGTGCGCTTCAGCGTCTCAATACAGGATGCAGGACCACCGAGTCTGTTCCAGTCTTTGAACTGTGCTGGCCGTACTGGTTCTGTCATCAAATGGAGAATGTCTTTAATCTTCTTTGTGCCTACTCGGCAAGGAACGCAGTCACCACATGATTCTTTTTGGTAAAACTCAAAGAAATACTTGACAAGTTCTGGTATACTCACTGTCTCATCAAGGACGATTATTGCTCCCGACCCAAGACTACTTCCAGCTTTCTCCAGTGACTTGTAGTCCATAATTACATCAAGATTATCACTTGAGATGAAGCGCGTTGATGGTCCACCTGGAAGTACCGCTTTCAACTTTCTATCATTCTCAATTCCTTTGGCCAAACCATAGATCAGGTCACCTAATGAATATTTCCCGAGTTCAACCTCGAAAACACCTGAGTTAATCACGTTTCCACCGATAGAAAACAATTTTGTGCCAAAAGACCCATCTACTCCAATACTCCTAAACCATTTTGATCCGTTCGAAATGATGTGAGGAATATTTGCAAGGGTCTCGACATTATTTATCACAGTTGGTTTTTCGAAGAGTCCACGGACCGTTGGAAATGGAGGTTTTACTTTAGGTACGGCGCGTTTCCCTTCGATAGACCTGCAAAGAGCTGTTTCCTCGCCGCAGACGTAGGCGCTTGGCATCCTCAGAAGTCTCAACGTAAATGAGAAGGAGGATCCAAGGATATTATTCCCCAGTAATCCTCTTGCCTGTGCGTTTCTAATTGCCTTTTCAACCAACTCTGCACTATCGCCATATTTGTCTTTTATATATATGTACCCTTCTGAGGAACCTATCGCGTATGCTCCGATTATTATTCCCTCAATTACTTTGTGCGGATTCTGATCCAAAAGCATCTTGTCCTTGAACGTTCCCGGTTCACCTTCCTCTGCATTGCAGAGGAAGTATTTCTCAGTGCTGGCTTGATTAAAGGCGGCCTCCCATTTCAACCCAGTAGGGAAGCCCGCGCCTCCTCTGCCTATTAAGCCGGATTCCTTTATTTCTGCAATGACTGCCTCTGGTTTCATCGTCAGCGCTTTATCCAATGCTTGGTAGCCACCTCTTTTCATATACATTTCTATCTCGGTGTTGAGCGCCTCAAAGGGAATCCACTGCCATAAGTGAAGTTCTCTGTTGGGATACATCTCTTGAAAATGAGCTATGTTCTCTGGGGTGACTATTCGCTCTTCTGCAGCTTGTGCAGTCGTCCTCTCACAATGCTCGAGTAATACTCTCCTCTCCTTTATCTGCTTTTGCGTCTTACCTGTCCATGTTATTTTATCAGATGCTTTTAGCGTAACCTCCGGCAGTGGAGCTTCTCTATTTTCTTCTTTCGTCTTCAGCGCTCTTTCGACGACAAGGCTTATATCATCCGGCTTGAATGGTTTAGCAATATAATCGAAGGCGCCCAATCTCATGGACTCGACAGCGGTCTTCACTGTTCCATAACCGGTGATAATGATGACTGCTACTGCATTATCTATATCCTTTGCTCTCTGCAGCACACCAATCCCATCCATTCGTGGCATTTTGAGATCAGCAATAACCAGTTGAAAGGCTGTCTGTTTCATCTTCTCCACTGCTCTTAATCCATCCTCTGCTGTATCGACGCTATAGCCTTTTCGAGATAGTATCTTCTGCAGGCCGTTCCTCATATCACTCTCATCTTCGACAACCAGAATCCTGTTTTTGGTTACATTTACCATTGTTGTTCACTCCTTATTGAGAATTCAAACCAGCCTTTAATGACTATAGAGTCTTTTAGCAACTTCCATGCCAAGTTCATGAATACGAGAGACAACTCTGAAAAACATGTTCTAAGTGTTGTGTTTACAAGATAATATGGTATTAGGTGAGGTGCATCTGCAGATGTGCAGGATTGTCGAGGTGTGTCATAAACAACCTATGCAGATTTAGGCAGTTTCTGTAAGTTACGATATAAGCAGTAATTGTAGATAGGTCATTTTTGACATGGTCATTTCTGCTTGTGCTCTTCTGCCTGGATACCGCATTTTCTCATAAGTCTTCGGAAATTTGCACTATCCATTTTTGCTTGCTTTGCTGCCTGACTAATGTTGCCATTGGTCATTTCCAGAAGTCTCTCCAGAAACTCTTTGTTGAATGAGTCCACTGCTTGTTGCTTTGCTTCTCTGTAAGAACGGCCCTGCAAAAGTGTTCCTCCGTCAATATGTGCTTCCAGAAGCTTATCGGGTAAATGAGATAGTTCGATCATAGTATCTTCTGTTGCCAGAACTACCGCTCTTTCTATAACGTTTTCAAGTTCACGAACATTCCCGGGCCAGTCATATTCCATAAGGACTTCCAGAACATCTTGTGGGATTTCAGAAATATTCTTTTTCATCTTCTTACTAAATCTTCGCAGGAAAAAATGAGCCAAAAGTGGAATGTCATCTTTGCGTTCTCTTAAAGTTGGAAGCCGAATCGAGACAACATTTAATCGATAATATAGATCCTCCCTGAATGTTCCTTTTTTGAGGCATTCTTCCAGGTTCTTATTCGTTGCAGCAATTAGTCGTATATCCGCAGCAATGGTGTCAGCCCCGCCTACCCGCATAAACTCACGTTCCTGCAATACTCTTAATAGTTTTCCCTGTACTACCGGAGTCACATCTCCAATCTCATCAAAGAAGAAGGTACCCCCGGATGCAATCTCTATAAGCCCTCGTTTGGAAGAAATTGCCCCAGTAAACGAGCCCTTTTCGTGGCCGAACAATTCGCTCTCCAGAAGTGTCTCTGTCAACGCGCCACAATTCACCGGGATGAATACTTTGTTCTTTCTTTGACTATTATAATGGATGTAGCGAGCTATGAGTTCCTTTCCCGTGCCGCTTTCTCCAAGGAGCAAGACCGTTGTGTCGGTACGGGCGACCTTGTCAGCTATCTTAAACACATCCTGCATCTTGCAACTCTTGCCTATTATGTTCTGAAAATCCTTTGCTTCTTTAATTTGTTGCTTGAGGTATCTATTCTCATTTGTCAGCGATATCTGCTTCAACGCCTTCCGGACAACCATTTTTAGATGTTCGGTATCAAATGGTTTGGTGATATAGTCATAAGCTCCCAGTTTCATTGCTTCCACGGCATTCTCTACTGTGCCGTATCCAGTAATAACAATTACTATTGCATCGGAATGCAATTCTTTTGCCTTTCGCAGCAGTTCTATACCGTCTACGTCCGGCATTTTTAGATCAGTAATAACTATATCAAAGTTGGATTTTTGGACTTTTTCCAGGCCAGCAGAACCACTTCCAGCTATTTCGACTTTGTGCCCCTGGTTCGACAAAATCTTTCGTAAGCCATGAAGCATGTCTTGTTCGTCTTCGACTATTAAAATGTAGCCTTTTTCTTCCATATTTATCAGTACTTTTCTGCGGGCAATCTAATAACGAATGTGCTTCCTTCTCCAACTGTACTTTTCACATCAATAGTGCCATTGTGCTTTTCGACAATTCCGAGAGTCACAGATAAACCCAATCCTGTGCCTTCCCCAGTTCTTTTCGTGCTGAAAAAAGGATCAAATAGCTTGCTCAGATGTTCTTGTGGAATACCGCACCCAGTGTCAGATATCTCAATTTCTACAAATCCATTATCTTCGGTCACTCTTGTACAAACAGTTAATGTACCCCCATCTGGCATAGCCTGTAAAGCGTTTATCATTATATTGACAAATACCTGCTCAAGCTTGTCGCTATCTCCCTGTATGTCAGGTAGTTCCGGGCTCAGATCAGTAAGTAACCTGATGTTCTGTAATTCTGCTGCGTGGGTAGTTATTGACATGGCTTTTGTTAAAACGTCATTGATATTCAACATTCTCATTTCAGGCTCGGACTGACGAGCAAATTCCAAAAGATCCTTCACAATCCTGCCAGCCCTGTTTGTCTGTTTCATTATAACTGCTATGTTCTCCCTGCAACTTTCACTATCTTTCCCCAGTTCATCGAGGATCATTTGGGCATAAATAGAGACCGTGCCCAAAGGATTGTTTATTTCATGAGCAACTCCCGCAGCCAACTGCCCGATAGTAGCCAGCCTCTCCGATTTCATTATTTGTTGATCGCTATATTCCCTTAACTTGTCGTCTCGTTCCTTTAGCGAAGAAGCCATGAAGTTGAACGTTTCTTCGAGTTTAGCTATTTCATCTTTTCGGGTAATCTTGAGCTGATAGTCGAAGTCACCCTTTGCCCACCGACCGGATGCGGATACTAAGTCTCTGATTGGCCGCAAAATACCTCTGGCCAAGAAATTTGAAACAATAAGAGCTACAACCATTCCGACAAGTGTTATTCCCAAGAACATTGCAACAGCCCTATTTCGCATATCCGTAAACTTGTCTTCGAGAATACCGACAGAAAGGACGCCGATTATATCTCCCTGTAGATTCTTTATCGGTTCATAGGCGGCGATATACCAGTTATTCACTACAAATGCTCTGTGGATCCAAGGCAGCCCTTTTTCCAACACGTGCTCGTATACATCTTGAGACAGTCGTGTGCCAATGGCGCGGCTTCCATCCTCTGCCCTAACATTAGTTGAGACACGCAGGTCTCCTTGAAAGATAGTGGACGTGCCGATATCCTCTCCCTTATACTTGACTCCCCGATATGCTATCTCCTTGACTTTGTCAACAAGACTGTGATTTCGATTAAGCAAATTCCCTCCATAAAGTACGCCAAGCAAGCTCCCATCGTTCCTAAAAACAGGGGCTGCAGCTTTTATGCACATTCCAGAAGTCTGCTCAGTTTCCACTCCCGGCTTTGCCTTTGGAGTAGCGATGACTTCTATATGGGCTTGCTCAGCAAGTGCCACTCCCTCTTTTAGTAACTCCTTTCTCGGGACTATCACTGTCCCAACAATGACTTCCTTGGTCGACAGCACACGACCCACGAGTTCATCATGTGTTTGATTGTCCCCCCTAACAGATGGATTTCGGGCCCTTACGATGACCCTTCCAAACTCATCCGTAAGAGTTAATATATCCAAAGACTCTCTCTGTCTTATCTCATGTAATCCTTTTCTGAGAGTTTCAATGTCGTTATCTGAAACAGTGTCTTTCATAAAAAATCTCAAAGCTGTAAAACGTACTACATCTCTTAAGTTTTCCATTTCCTCCCGATATACCTCGCGACCAGAATTTAAGTCGTGTTCCACCTTGTCCTGCGCCTGACGGATTATACCTGTACCGATGAGCCGTGTCCCCACGAGTGTCGCGACCAAACCGCATATCAGTATCACAGCCAAAAAACTAGTAACAAGTTTTGTTTTCAACAAGACTTTCATAGCTGCTCCTAAATCCGGCGAACTTAGTCGAAAATCCACTGGTTCTTAATAAAGCTTCAGGCGGTTGCACCGTCTTCGTTCAACTCAATCCATATGTTATAGGTGCAAGGGCATTCAGTCCAGTTGTTCTATCCTGATTCTGCTCTTGCCTTAATGAGCGACCGACCTCACAGTCGGTCTGATCCCCAAGCCACTAACCTCGCAGGCTGTCATCACCGACGTTACGGGCACCGCGTGGGCTTTTCCTGGGCCGAGTGTTATTACTTCGGAGAATTCGCGGGTGGCTGGATCATAAGTGACGGCCATAGGTTTGGTCGGGGCCTTAGGCTGAGCCCCGATTTGTCCTCCGGCATTGAAAACAATATGAACTCTATTATTGAGATAGACCGACTGAGGTCTCTGCCTGCGGTCGTAGATCATCTTGATCTGCCCTCCTTGCCCAAAGGCCACAGGGATACTGTTGGCTCTTCTTTGTTCCTGCACTGTTGACATTTTGGCTGGAGCGGCTTCTGTTGTGTCAGTTCCTATTTGTGCCGGTTTCTCCTGGTTACCTGCGCACCCAATGACGCTCAGAAGGACCAAACAAATTAGAGATAGCAAAACGGTCTTCTTCATGACTCTTACTCACACGTATCGGAGGTGGCTGCCATGGCTTTTCCGCGCAGGATGGGCAACATGTTTGCCCGTGCGGTTCGGATTAAGTGACATCACCCAGTTCGTCTGCAATTTGACATAGACACATGATAGTTGTTTCTCACGCGTGTGCAATCCAGGCTTTGATATCTTTGACCGGCATTTCCCTATGAGTTCATAAACGCCGCTCCTGCACGCTACGACCTCTATAATAGCACAATATACTGGGCACCTCCTTGCTCCATAGCATTTATGATCCGAGTTGCCTCGTTCATACTTCGCCTCCCATCGACCCTGGGCAGATTGTTGCCCTGAACTTGCTTACAACTCAACTGCTCGTTACTATTGCTCCACAACAGTCCTATGATAACAGATAGACCATTGTGGGGACAGCAAAAAAGGCTGCAAGCGTGTGTCCCACAGCAACGCTCGCCCATAAAGAGGTCAAAGTCAAATACTATAATCCCTGTTGCCACAAACATTTTCTTTGAGGCATCCACGTTACGACGTATCGGCCACGCTTCGTGGCTTATCTGAACAGCCCTTCGACTCCACGATGCATTATAACGGACATCGTGAATCTACCTATGTCATCGTCAATCGTTGTAAAACAGTGACAAACACTTATCTGGAACTTGTCCAATAATGGGCCTTGGTTTGTAGTCAAATTGTATGTGCCCTATGATGTGGTCAGACTGACCGTTGCAGGCCGATTCGTGTGCTTGGTTATACTGCTGATAGGGCCGATCCAGAGGACTATGCAAGAGAGCTGTCTGGCGAGAGCAAGGAAGTGGCCATAGCCTCCGTGTCCATATTTTTTCAAATTGGGCCGTGATTGTGGTATGATAACAATATCGGAATGCGAACGCGCATTCCCGAACAACATAAATTAGAATATTTGTTTCGGCACTGAAGGAAAATGAAAAAAACATGTGTTCTTCTGATTCTGGCCACAAGTTCAGTATCTGTCAGCCAATACGTCTGCGCGGCCGCAGATTTCCAAGGATTGGGGCATCTGACAGGGGATTTTTGCAGCGAAGCGGAAGCGGTCTCAGCAGATGGCTCGGTTGTCGTGGGCACAAGCTGCACAGCATCTGGCGTGCAGGCATTCCGCTGGACCGCCTTAGAGGGCCTGGTGGGCATCCCCATCCCAGAGGGACTCATCGAGACCTGGGGTGTGGATGTTTCAGCCGATGGCACATTCGTGCTCTGCTACGGTAGGAAAAACGGTTCGGCGCCCTACGGGTATGAGGGATTCTTATGGCACATCTCCGGAGCAATGGAGCGGATTGCAATGCCGGATGCGGACGTCATCCCACATGGTATGTCTGCCGACGCCTTAGTTGTGGTGGGTACTGCATGGGGAACCGGCATCGCCGAGGAGGCATTTCGCTGGACCTCGGATGGGGGCTTTAATCGTTTGCAAGGCTTACACGGCGAAGGGATTCGCAGCGCAGCCGAGGCCATCTCGGCTGACGGCCTCGTTGTCGTCGGGCACAGAATATATGATGAACCTCCATATCGAGATTGCTTTCATTGGTCCCAAAACAGTGTGCTTGGTTTTGAGGCACACACGGCAAATGCCGCATCGAGCGACGGCTCTGTCGTAGTGGGGGGGCTGGACAATCACGAGACGGCTTTGTTCGAGGCATATCGCTGGACCGGCCAGACGGGACTCCCTCTGCTTGGGAGGTGTTTGCCGAATCATCATTCGCGTGCATTGGCGGTGTCGGGAGATGGTTCTGTTATTGTCGGCTACGTTCAGAACAACGCCGGCTTCGACGAGCAGAAGGCGTTTATCTGGGACGAGGAACACGGCATGAGGCTTCTGCAAGACGTTCTTGAAGAGGACTTTGGACTCGATTTGTCCGGGTGGAAGCTGGCCGAGCCGTGGGCCTCGTGGAAGGCGACGGGCATTTCGCAGGATGGTTTGACGATTGTGGGGGTGGCGCTGAACTCGCACGGCGAACGGGAGGCCTGGCGAGTGGTATTGGGTGAGGCCATTTACGTTGACGCCGACGCGGCGGGAGCGAATGACGGGTCGAACTGGGAGAATGCATACAACTATTTGCAGGATGCGCTGGCCGATGCGAATTCGTCCGCCAAGCCGGTCGAAATCCGTGTAGCCGAGGGTGTGTATAAGCCGGACCGGGGCGGCGGCCGAGCTCCGGGCGATATGACCGGGACTTTTCGGCTCGTCAACGGCGTGACGCTGAAGGGCGGTTACGCAGGTCGGGACGAGCCGAATCCGGATGTTCGGGACGTCAACGAATACGAGACGATCCTGAGCGGAGACCTGTCGGGTAACGACGTTGTCGTGAGCAGTGCAGCGGATTTGCTGGACGAGCCGAGCCGAGCGGATAACAGCTACCATGTTGTCACGGGGCACGAGACGGATGAGACCGCCGTGCTGGACGGTTTTACGATAACGGGCGGCAATGCAAATCGAGGGTATTGGGTCGCCTATTATGGAGGTGGTATAACAGCCGATTCCGCGGGGCTGCAGCTTGTCAAGTGCAAGATTGAGGGCAATGTTGCCAGCCAGGGCGGTGGATTACATATTGGTTCGGGTGGAGCAAAGTTGAGCGGCTGCACGTTCAGCGGAAACGCTGCCGTGCACGCTGGCGGGATGCTCAACGGCGGGCGGCAAACGACGGTGGCGGACTGCGCGTTTGTCAACAACTACGCCGATACATCCGGCGGCGCGACCATATGTACGGATGCGACGTTCACAAGGTGCAGTTTTGTGCGGAACCGCGCGGGCGTTTCCACAGGAGGCGCGGTGGGCAACGACTGCAGCGCGCCTAAGTTCGAGCACTGCACATTCATCGAGAACTCAGCCCCGCTCGCTGGCGGAGCAATCTCCAATTTTGAAGGTGATCTCGTGATAATTGGTTGCAGGTTTATCGGCAATTCGTCAGACAACGGCGGCGCGATATATCAGGGCGATACGGATACCGTATTGAAGGGCTGTGAGTTTACGGGCAATGAGGCGGTAACAGGTGGCGGGGTCAGTAACGATGGATACAGCGACCCGATACTGACGGATTGTGTGTTCAGGGGAAACGCGGCCGCGCGGGGCGGCGGATTCTACAACACGACCGGCAGCGCGCCGAACATGGTCAACTGCTTTTTCACAGGCAATTCAGCAACGGACAGTGGTGGTGCAATCGGCAGTTACAACAACTATGGCTATGGAATGGTGCTGACCGACTGTTTCTTAAGTGAGAACACCGCGCCGAGCGGCGGCGCGATTTACAACGATCAGGGTGATCCGGCACTTACCGGCTGCACATTCGACAAGAACTCCGCCGGGTACGAAGGGGGCGGCTTTTATAATCTCACCGGCAATCCCGCATTAACCGGCTGTCTTTTTACCGAAAACCGGTCCGAGGAAGATGGGGGCGCGATGCAAAATGACGACGGCAGCCCGACACTGACAGAGTGCATGTTCATACGCAACTTTGCAGAAGATGAGGGCGGCGGGATGTGCAACGAAGATGACAAAGTCCCGCCGCTGAATCCGAAACTTGCCAACTGTATTTTCATAGGTAACACCGCTCGTAGCGATGGCGGTGGAATGTGCAATGACAGAAGCAGCCCGGAGATGGTTAACTGCACCTTCAACGCAAATTCTGCTGATCGTGGTGGGGGAATATACAACGAAAACGATAGCGCAGTAGTCTTGAAGAATTGTATTCTATGGTCTGATAGCCCGGATGAAATATACGACAATGACGCTGTAGCGACAGCGACATACAGTAACATCCAGAGCGGCCGGCCGGGCCAAGGCAATATAGAGACCGATCCCTGTTTTGCCGAGCCGGCTTATTGGGACCCAAACGGAACACCTGCTGACACGAATGATGACTTCTGGGTCAATGGCGACTATCATTTGAAATCACAGGCTGGTCGGTGGGAAGCGAGCAGTCAGGGCTGGGTAAAGGACGACTCCACAAGCCTCTGCATTGATGCCGGCAATCCACTCGATCCTGTAGGTCTCGAACCTTTCCCGAATGGCGGTATAATTAACATGGGCGCGTACGGCGGGACAACGGAATCCAGCAAGTCATTTCTTGGCGAGGCGGGCTGTGAGGCGACGGAAAGCGGCTTCATTGGCGACGTCGACGGAACCATAGGTGTCAATTTTGGCGATTTTGCACTTATAGCCAACTACTGGCTGAATACGGGCGCGGGACTTATCGCCGATATTACCGATGACAACAACGTAGACTATGATGATTTGCAGGCACTGGCCGGTAACTGGCTCTGCGGCTGTGACCAAATCCAATCTTTCTCCGCATACCCCTACTCTGTCTATTTCGGCTGTAACCCCGTGATCGCAGATGCCACGGTCAACAGCCTTGACCCGGAAACGGTGAGTTACTTCTGGGAATACATTGACGAACTGGAAGACACCGGCACAATAGAGATGGCCGAGCCGGATGAACTACAGAACTGTGATGAGCCTGAATCCTGCTCCGTCATTTATCTTACAGATACTGAAAAAAAGAGGATTCATGCTGCAAAGACCGCCCACTCTATATGGCTGGACAAGAATGATGTTCTTGCCTGGAACATAAGGACGTATTCAGAGGATGAACTTGCAGGATTGTTTGATGAGGCCCTGCTTTTCTCTCGCAGTGGATCGCGGCATTACTTCTTGTCGGTTGTAGACCATTCACCGTCCGAGGTGTATGATTATCTTGCCGGCAACGAACTCCTGAAGAACGACATCTTAAGCACTTTTCGTGCCGTGCTGGATGACCTAAGATCGGATTTTCGACACGGTAACACAGGTGACGGTAACCGAAACACCGCTTACACAGTCAGAGAAGCATTGACAACATATGCCGCTTACGACAGAAGAGTGAGCAGGCGGGGATGCCATAGTATGAGTCGAATAGCCATAGCGCTGCTAAGGAGTGTTAACATCCCGGGTGAGGAAACAACCAGTGGCAAATGGTTTGAGACGGGTCATTCGTCTGCCGTCTGGCCGACTCTCGAATATGTGCTTCCCCACGGGGACAACATCTATAACGCGCTTCTGCGAGCTACTCCGGTGGATGAGTTCCTGCCAACTTTGACGTTCTATCAGGCCAACCTGGGAACCGAACCGTGCGAAGCAAGCCTCGTGTGCCTTTCGCATAGGCATATGTCATTGAACGCCATTAGATACCCTTCCGCCTGGACGCTGGATCGCTGCTGTGACCCGACTCGGTATGGATATGATGACTGCAGAGACTATATCTATGACACACACAGCAGCTATTTAGCTGCCGAAGAGATGGATGCTGCTGCAACTGAATTGGAGAGTCTGTGCGGAACTCGTTGAGTCGCTGGGGACCTGATGACGAATAGCTGGAGAGCCACACGACCCCTGTTTTTGGCTGACATAACAACCCTGCCCTGACTCTGCGAATGCCTAACTCCTCGCCCCAAAATGCCAAGGCTCAAGATAGCCTGCCAATTCCATTTACCGGAGCCAGAACGACAAAAGCAACCGAGATGCAACGAGCATGAGAAAAGGGACACCTATGAAGAGCTCAAAGTCAAATACTAAAATCCCTGTTGCCACAATTTCTTTGAGGCATCCTTTTCTTGTATCCTGCAGGAGATCGTATCGGCCGCAATGGACATTGAACGAATAATGGCTTTTCGAGGCGTTTTACGGCCTGGTTCAAATCAGGGTAACACTTGAAGGGAGTATATGAGATAAAATCACCGACTCCTGCCGATAAGAAGAGTAACTGAATGTTCTGCCAAATC
>Ga0209427_10000542_pt1 | contig 40485 bp, 36 predicted proteins | sample DeeMarSWOR136_30_FD_187465 | JGI IMG/M metagenome (GOLD analysis project Ga0209427, IMG submission 187465) | Marine sediment microbial communities from White Oak River estuary, North Carolina - WOR-1-36_30 (SPAdes) (version 2) | ecosystem: Environmental > Aquatic > Marine > Intertidal zone >...
AGTTTGTTAAAGAACAGGCAAGCCCGAGCTATGATGAAAAAATTGTCAGAACCCTGAAAAGCCAAACTGACCAGGTATGGGAGGAAATGGGGGAAAAAGATGAACTCTATGACAGAGCACTTGAGCTCATACTCCTCACAGGCCAAGCTTCCGCCTCTTATCTTCAGAGAAAGCTCAAGTTAGGCTACGCCCGGGCTGCCAGGATCATCGACCAGATGGAACACGAGGGAATATTGGGTCCTTCTGAGGGGAGCAAGCCCAGAGAATTTTTAGTCGATCCCCAATCGTATCTAGAAAAAATGAAGAAAGAGGAGTGAGTGTTTCCCCAGAGAAAAAAGAAAAGAGAAATAAAAAAAGCCCTTCAAAACGCAAACCTTAAGAAGGCCCTTGAGAGAGCTTCTCTGCATCACTTCAATAAATTCAATGCCACAAAGAATGAAATCCCCTGGGAAGATTACAAAGAAAAAGCGAAAGCCATAAGAGAAGAGTGTATCAAGCAACTCCCCCAGCTTATCAAAAAATTCACCAAAGAAGCTATAAAAGCCGGAGCCCATGTCTACGAAGCCTTAACTCCAGATGATGCTCTTTCTTCGATTGAAAAAATATTGCGCCGGAAGGAAGCCAAACTTATAGTTAAATCCAAATCCATGGTGAGTGAAGAAATCCAGCTTAATAGTTTTCTCCAGAAAAAAGGATACAAGATTGTTGAAACTGACCTTGGAGAATGGATCATTCAGCTTGCAAAAGAAAAACCTTCCCATATCACTGCTCCTGCCCTCCACAAGACTAAAGAGGAAATAGCCGAGCTTCTCAGCCGCCATCTAGGAAAAGCGGTCCCTCCTGATCCAAAAAAAATCGTGACGCTCGCGCGGGAAGAGATGCGGAAATACTTCATGGAGGCTGATGTAGGAATCTCAGGAGCTAACCTGGCCGTGGCCGAGTCCGGGACTCTCGTCATCATCAGCAACGAAGGAAATGCCCGTCTCGCCACTTCTCTTCCTCCTGTCCATATAGCTTTAGTGACGACGGAAAAATTCGTCGAAACTCTGGAACAAGCAGTCACTCTCTCCAAAGCGCTAATTCTCGCCTCCTCGGGGTTCAAAATGACGTCCTATGTGTCCTTCATTACCGGGCCAAGCCGCACCACTGACATCGAAAAAGAATTGGTCGTGGGTGTTCACGGGCCCCAGGAACTCCACATCATTATCCTCGATAACGGAAGACTCAAGATAAGCCAGGATAAGGATCTTGATAAGATCCTCAACTGCCTGAAATGTGGGGGATGCATGCTAGTTTGCCCCATCTTTCAATCCCTGGGTGGTCATGTCTATGGAGGACCTGTCTATCCTGGAGGTATTGGTGTCTTACTGACTTCAATAACTCAGTCTCTCAAAGGTTCTTCTTCTCTGCTCGATTTTTGCGCAGATTGCAAAAAGTGCGAGGAGTTCTGCCCGGTAGGAATTCCTACAGGCGACATTATGCTTAAGTTAAAGTGCGAAAGGGGCCCAAAATTATGGGAAAGAACTCTTTCGACCTTCATCAGAAAAAATTATCTTGCTGAGAGAGCAGCAAAGATCCTTTCCATCCTGCAACAGCTGTGGAAGAGAGATGGTTATATAAAGAGTCTCCCTTTTGCCTGGGCAAAAGGAAAATCACTTCCGGCCATTAACTTAAAAAAAAGCGAGCCGCACGAAGAGAAAAAAGGAGCAAAGGTTTACCTATTCCAGGGATGTCTGGTTAAGTTCTTCTTCCCCGAAATTCGGGAAAGCGTCCGTACAATCCTTTCTCATTTTGGCTTTCATGTGGTCTCGCCATCTGACCAGGCTTGCTGCGGAGCGCCCAGTCTTCACTTGGGGCATAAAAAAGACGTTCATAACCTGGCTTTAAAAAATCTAAAATCTTTCGAGAAAGAAGATCCTGACTATATCCTTACCGTTTGTCCGACTGGGAATTCCATCCTCAAAAAACTCTATCCCGACCTCGAACCAAAATCTTCCCGCTGGCGAGAGAAGATCTTCGACTTTACAGAATTTATGGCAAAAAAAGGATTATTCCCAGAGACAAAGAAAGCTCTTAAAAAAGAAGAAGTATTTTATCATTATCCATGCCATTATCTGAACGCGCTAAAGCTAAAGAATGAGCCAAAAATAATCCTTCAGGCCTTGGCCCTTAATCCTACCGAAGAAGAGGAACCATTCACCTGCTGCGGATTTTGCGGAGTCTTTTCGCTTAAAAACCCGGAAATTTCAGCAAGCATGTGGGAGAAAAAAAAGAAAAAAATTCTTAAAAGCGAAGCTTCGCTCGTTGCTACAGACTGTCCAGGCTGCCTTTTCCAGCTTAGGGCAAATCTAAGGAATGAGAGCCGTCCCTTTAAAATTTTTCATACGGCTGAGCTCTATGCCAAAGTCATGGAGCAAATTTCAAGCCAACAAACGTAGCGACTTTGCCTAAGTGTGCGGGTTTGATAAATCAAACCCCTACAATAAACCAACCCTCGCAAATTAATAATATCAATATATTATATTAATAAAAGGTGGGTTTGATAAATCAAACCCCTACAATAAACCAAGGCACTACAAATTAATAAATCCCTACAATAAACCAAGGCACTACATAATATAAGGGTAAGATTACGTCTAAGCGTTAAACTTTAAAGGAGGGAGTGATATCAGTGAACCAGGGGAAGGCGAAGGGAAGCCAGAGTTTCCGCTTTTATATCCTGCCACTTTTCCACCGGAATGGAAAGGAAGACATCCAAAAGAACGGGGTCGAACTGGCAAGCTCGACATTTCTCCATTTCTCTCAAGGCATCTTCAAAGCTTTTACCTTTCCTGTAGGGCCTATCAGAAGTTATGGCATCTAATGTATCAGCCAAAGCAAAGATTCTCGCTTCCAGGGGAATTTCCTCTCCGACCAAACCAAAAGGATATCCTCTTCCGTCATATCTCTCATGATGATACAAAACGACACGGGCTGCTTTCTTCAAAAAATCAAATTCCTCTATCATCTCATAACCCAAAAGCGGATGTTCTTGTAAAATCCCTTTTTCTCTTTCAGATAGAGACATGGCTTTTCTCAAGATAAATTCGGGTATCCCTATTTTTCCGACATCGTGAAGCAAAGCACCCCTCTGGATATTGACCAAGAAATCCTTATCTTCAATCCCAAGATCTTTGGTCAAAAGCGTCGTGTAACTGGCCACAAGCTTAGAATGGCCTAAGCTGTCTTCATTGCCGTCAGTTGCAGCAATTAAATAGAGAAGGCTCGAGTTGAAAAATATCTGCTTTTCTGCGATATCATCTTCAATATTATCGTTTTGATCCTTAAAAATATTCCTGTAGTGAAGATCCATGTGCCTTAATATATTTCTAGCCGATGACATCTTCCTGACCTCCGTGCTTTCCATACCCCAGGACGAATAATCCTGCTCCTCTTTCTCTTCATTTAAGACAAAGGCGAAGGGAGGCTTTGAACCTGCCCTTTTCCATGGAGCTTCCCCCTCATTTAAGATAATGAAATTATAAAGATTAGAGCCAAAAACAAATTCGCTTTTACCCGCCTCCTTGGAAGTATAAAGTTCAAGACTTCTTTTGAGTAAAGACTGATAAAAGGAATTTTTCCTGTCCTTTTTATCGTCAGCAAATAATGTATTTTCTCTTATGGCGTAAGAATGTTTCTCCTGTGAAGTTTGTCCCCGTCTCCTTGGTTGCATCAAGCTACTCGCTAATGCCCAAAAAAATGGGATTTGCTTTTGATAAATTGTAGTAACTCTTTTCCAATTACCCATCCTCAAATTTTTTGGGCATAAGACTTAGTCGCAACTAAAACCAAAAAATTGAAAATCCAAGCTTGTCATCTGAACTCAATATCCGTATAATGTTATAGAAAAAGAGAAGCGGGTCAAAAATGGACAAAAAGAAGCAGGAATCTAATTTAGAAGAAATTTACGCTAAATATGGTCCTGTTATCCGTTTTAGAGTTAGAAAATCCTTGGGAGCTTCCAATCCAGATTGGGAAGATATTGTTAATGAAATTATCACTAATGTCATAGAAAAAATAAATAAGAAGGAGTTTAGGGGAGAATCTTCGATCGGAACATTTATTTACACTATCACCAGCCGCAGGATAGTAGATTACATAAGGCAAAAGACCAAGGTGCTGAAACACGCCCCAGAACCAACTCCTTATCCCGATCCTCATGAACACGTTGAAAACAAAGAAAGGGCTGAATTAATTGCAAATGCCATAAAAAAACTAAAGCCTAAATACAGAGAAGTTCTTTATCTTTATTATTATAAAGGACTTTCGAGGGAAGAAGTTGCTAAAAAGCTATCCATCACTCCCCATCGGGTTAGCGAACGTGTGAACTATTCCCAAAAACTCCTAAAAAAATTGGTAAAAAAATGAATTTTTTTCCATTTTTCATTCCTGCTACGACTAAACTTATGGAATTAATATTATGCTAGGAAAACGGTATGAAAATGTGTAAGTGTGAACATCTCATCGACGATTATCTATTTAATAGATTAGATAATGAGAAAAAGAAGAAATTCGAAGAGCATTATTTTAACTGCTCCTATTGCTTTGCCAAAATGGTGGAACGAGACGAGCTTATTTCCATAATCAAGCAAAAAGGAGATATGATCTTTCAAGATGAATACGTTGTTGAAGAGGAAAAAGGAGCGACCTGGTTTGAAAAAATCGCTTCTTTCTTTACTCCCAAGCAGTGGGCACTGATTCCGGTTTATGCGGCGTTGCTCCTCATCGTCATCTTCGTTTTTATCCCCTATTTCAAGCCCGCCCCGCCTCAATTTTTCATAAGTGAAGATAGAGTCAGGGGGGAATCAATAACGCTCATCTCCCCTGTAATAGATATAAGAACAGTCCCCACAAAATTTGAATGGGAAGATTCAGGTGAAGATGTGGAATACAAAATCTACATTTATGATAATGGGGAGAAGTTATGGGCAACCACAACAAGAGATAACTTCATTGTTCTTCCGGAAAAAATTAGAAAACGGATGACATTGGGTGAAAAGTATTCCTGGGAGGTGAAAGCTTTCTCTCCTGAAGGAACCCTTATCGCCATTTCAAGCAAGGTTCATTTCAAAATAACCAAAGGCGAATAGGATCCCATCCATTCGCTCCCAATCCTGAATATTGCGCTCACTGATCCTCTTCCGCTTCTTCTTCTGTATACATCCGACCCCGACTTTCCTCTTCAAAGGCGAGGCAGCACATCAACCGGCCACACAACCCGGAAATCTTTGTAGGATTAATGACAATCTGCTGTTTTTTTGCCCTCTGAATAGTTACAGGTTTAAAATCTTTCATGAAGCTAAAACAGCAAAGTTGGCGTCCACAGACTCCCAGTCCTCCGACCATCTTTGCCTCGTCCCGGACTCCAACCTGGCGCATTTCAATCCGCATCTTGAACTCTTTGGCTAAGTCCTTCACGAGCTGCCTGAAATCTATGCGGCCATCTGCCGTATAATAGAATATTCCCTTCTTCTCATCAAAGAAGTACCTGACCATGACTAATTTCATCGGCAAGTTTCGACTATTGATTCTCTTCAGGCAAAAGTCAAAAGCCTTCTTTTCTTTCTTCCTGAGCCATTTGTGTTTTTTCTCGTCTTCTTCGGTGGCCTTTCGTATGACTTTGACTGCATCCTGGGCAGATTTTTTGTGACTACATACCTCGCTTGAAGTATCTATAACAACCACAAGATCGGCTCCTAACTCGGATTCAATAATACAGAAATCTCCTCTCCTTAGTTCTTCTTCTCCCTTTTTGGCCCGAAAGACTTTACCCGAAAGCTCAGAAAGTACAAAGATAATATCAGACATATTCCCATTCCTTAAAATATGAAAAAAATGAACTTACAAGCAAATTCACATTAAGATTCTTTTCTAAACCATAAATCGCATAATCTATCTTTGTCAGGCAATCCATCAACCCCTCGAGGCTCATTAGCGACCCTTCTTTCCTGATTTCTTCCTCATAGTCAGGATTCATCAGGAGGCGTCTATCTCCCTTTTCTTTGATCAGGATTGAATCCCGGCAAAAAGATGAGAGCATCTCTAAGATCTGCTCCCACTCATCCCTGACGAGAGCTCTTTGAGAGGTAGCATAATTCCTCAAAAAGAGAGCAACTTTTCCCTTCCTGAGAAGAGAAAGGAAAAGCTGCCAAGTTTTCGTTCTTTTATCCTGAACCTCTTCCCATTCCAAACTCAAAGCCTGTTTAAGATTCCCATGAACAAGGAGAGAGATAATCCTTGCTTTCTTCTCCTCGTAACCCTTGTCCACCAGAATTTTCCCTATGTCTTCTTTAGAGATAGGAGAAAAATTTAGTACCTGACAACGAGATTTTATGGTAGACATGATCAGAAAAGGATTATGAGCAACAAGGATAATATAAGAAAAAAGAGGAGGCTCTTCCAGTATTTTCAAAAGAGAATTTGCTGCTTCTTCCTTCATCTTATCAGCATCAACAACAACAAAGACTCTTCTCTTTCCCATCATAGGCTTCAGATAAGCTATTTTTCTCAACATCCTCATCTGGTCAATCTGTATCACTTCTTTCTCAGGAGAAATCTCGATGACGTCGGGAAAATTACCCGCATTAATTGCCTTGCATGATGGACAAACCTCGCAGGCATCGTCTTCTTTTCTTTCGCAGTTCATCGCTTTAGCCAACACCAAAGCCATATCCCTCTTGCCGATTCCCCTCGGCCCACAGAAAAGCATAGAATTGGGAACCTTGTCCTTCTGCAGAGCTTTCCTCAAAATCTTTTTCACGCGGCTGTTGCCTAATATATCTTTAAATGCCATTTTTTATTCGAAAATTGGTTTCCCTTCTGTAAAGACCCTCTTTAGGAACCTGCCAGTGTGAGAATTCTCTGCTTCCGCCACTTTTTCTGGAACACCCTGAGCAACAATCCAGCCTCCTTTTTCTCCTCCTTCGGGACCTAAATCTATAATATAATCACAATACTTGATAACATCAAGATTATGCTCAATAATGACCACAGTATTACCCAGTTCCACCAACTCCGAAAGAACTTCGAGAAGCTTGCGGACATCATCGAAATGGAGACCCGTGGTAGGTTCATCCAGTAGATACAGAGTATTCCCTGTGTCCTTCCTGCTCAGCTCCTTGGTCAGCTTGATTCTCTGAGCTTCTCCCCCTGAGAGGGTAGGTGCTGGCTGACCCAGTCTGATGTAACTTAAGCCTACTTTATTCAATGTTCCCAGCTTCCTTTTCAGAATCGGAACAGCCTTCAAATATTCGTAGGCCTCATCAACAGTCATATCCAAATAATCCGCAATATTTTTCCCCTTGTACCGGACAGAAAGAGTCTCTGTATTGTACCGTCTTCCTCCGCAGCGGTCGCAGGTCACAAAAACATCGGGTAAAAAATGCATCTCGATTTTTCTGACTCCTGCTCCGCGACATTCCTCACATCGCCCTCCTGGAAGATTAAAACTGAAACGGCTTGCCGAATACCCCCTCATTCTTGACTCCGGAACACGAGAAAAAAGCTGCCTCAGGGGGGTGAAGAGTCCGGTATAAGTGGCTGGGTTTGACCGAGGCGTTCGACCGATGGCTTTCTGATCGACGGAGACCACTTTGTTAATTTGATCAATTCCTGAAATAGCTTTGTGTTTCCCAGGTCTCTGTTTAGCCTTGTAGTATATGTTCAACAGTCTTTTGAAAAGGATATCGTAAACAAGGGTACTCTTCCCTGAACCCGAAACCCCGGTGACACCTGTCATGACTGAGGTCGGAATCCGAACATCGATATTTTTCAAATTGTGCTCTGCCGCATCAATAATCTTAAGCCAGCCTTTAGGTTTTCTCCGCTTAAAAGGAACGAGGATACATCTTTCCCCTCTAAGATACTTTGAAGTCAGAGAAACTGGAGAAGAAAGGATGAGATCTAAATTACCTTCAACTACTTTAAATCCTCCTCCTTCTCCGGCACCTGGGCCTAAATCCAGGATGAAATCAGCAGAGCGAATCGTCTGCTCATCATGCTCAACAACAATTACCGAGTTCCCCTGATCTCTGATTTCTCGCAACAAGGAAATCAAACGGCGGTTATCTCTCTGATGAAGACCAATAGTAGGCTCATCCAGGACATAGAGTATGCCCCTCAGGCGAGCTCCAACCTGCGCAGCAAGACGAAGGCGCCGAGCTTCGCCCCCCGAGAGAGAAGCGGTCGTTCGGGATAACTGGATGTATGGCATCCCCAGTTCAACCATGATTTCAAGGCGTGAAAGAATCTCCTTCCTTATCCTTGAAGCGATCAACTCTTCAGAAGAGGAAAACTTAAAAGTAACAAATTCATCAATCAGCTTGCTTACGGGCAGGGAAGCCAGCTCATAAATATTCCTGTCACCTACTTTCACAGCCAGACTTTCCTTCTTCAGCCGGCCTCCTTCACAGAAGGGGCAGACTTCATCTGTAAGCTCCACTTCACCCCGCATGTCCAAGACGGTTTCAAAGCCAAGACCATGGCAGCGAGGGCAGGCTCCGTACGGGCTGTTGAAAGAAAAATTCCTGGGTTCAAGCTCTGGAAGACTGATCTCACAAAAAGGACATAACAAGTTTAAAGAGTAATAAATTTCTTTTCCTTCTTTTCTCATCACCAAGAGGTCTCCGCTGGCAATCTCAAGAGCCTTGTCCACCGCTTCCTTTAATCTCTTTTCTGACGTGGAAGAAACATTTATTTCGTCGATCAAGATGTCGATGTCGTGCTTTTTTGTCTTCTCCAGCAAAATTTGCTCCTCAAGTTCCCTGAACTGACCGTCCACTCGAAGACGAAGAAAACCCTTTTTTCTCAACTTCTCGAAAAGACGCAGGTATTCCCCTTTGCGTCCCTTTACCACTGGAGAAAGAATCTTAACTTTCTCGCCTGAGTAAGAATCAGAGATTCTCTTCAAGATTTGCTGGGGAGTCTGAGCTCTCACCTTTCTTCCGCATCGAGGACAATGGGGAGATCCTACTCTGGCAAAAAGAAGCCTTAAAAAATCATAAATCTCTGTGACTGTCCCCACCGTAGACCGGGGGTTGGAAGAGATCGTCCTCTGGTCTATTGAAATGGAAGGAGAAACGCCTTCAATCGACTCCATTTCCGGCTTTTCCATCTGCTCAATATACTGGCGAGCATAGGCTGAGAGGCATTCGATGTAGCGGCGCTGACCTTCAGCATAGAGAGTGTCAAAGGCAAGAGAGGACTTTCCAGAGCCACTCGGCCCAGTGATGACAATCAATTTATTACGCGGCAGGTTTACGTCAATTCTCTTTAGGTTATGCTGGGCAGCCTTTTTTACTCTAATCTCTTCTAACATGAGTTTCTATTTTAGCACAAAACAAAAACGGGGTCAGACTTGCAAAACTTGAATAAAAGAGGTTTCAGACTTTATTATTGGGATCAGACCTTGTCATTGGAGTCAGACCTTGCCATCGGGAAATGTACTTTTCCCGCACTTTTGCTATGGGGTCAGGCCTTGTCGCCGGGAAATGTACTTTTCTTGCCTTTTGCCCCTATGACATTCATATGGATAAGGCCTGACCCCGGTGAGTTACGCAGCCACCGAGAAGAGCAAATGGAGAATAGCGTTAAAAATCTGATTGGGAGCGAGGCTGTTTCGCAAAACCTTTTGAAGAAGAGGCAAATAAAAACTCAAGTTTTGCAAGTCTGACCCCATAGTTTCTGTTGACCCCTTCCTTATAAAAATAATATTATAGGAATGGGTTTTTGGACATTCTGGTTAACTTAAAATGAGCAGAGAAGAGAATTTACTCAAGTCCTTAGAATTCTTAAAAGAAATTGGCGTCAAAAACGACTCCATCCGAGCAATAAAGCATATCCCGGCCCATGAAGGACAATACTGCGAGTATCCTCCCGAGGTCCATCCTGCTCTTGCTGAAGCCCTGAAAGAAAAAGGGTTTTTAAAACTCTACACGCATCAGCATCTTTCCTGGCACCTGCTCAAGGAAGGAAAAAACATTGTTGTCGTCACTCCCACAGCTTCAGGAAAAACGCTTTGTTACAACCTCCCGGTGCTTGAGGCAATCCTTGAAGATCCTTCGAGTCGCGCAATCTATCTTTTCCCCACCAAAGCTCTTTCCCAGGACCAGAGGGCTGAGCTCAACGAGACAATCAAACGTCTTGGGGAAGAAATCAGGATTTTCACCTATGACGGCGACACTCCCCAGGATGCAAGAAAAGCCATAAGAGCTCGCGGACACATCATCCTGACCAATCCCGATATGCTACACACGGGTATTTTACCTCATCATACCAAGTGGATTAAACTTTTCGAAAACTTGAAATACATAGTGATCGATGAGCTTCATAATTATCGCGGTATCTTTGGCAGCCATCTGGCAAATATACTGAGAAGGCTGAAGAGAATCGCTAAATTCTACGGTTCCCAACCCCAATTTATCCTCTGTACAGCCACCATCGCTAATCCTCTGGAGATGGCAGAAAAAATGACAGAAGAGCCAGTCTCTCTTGTTGACAACAACGGTGCTCCTCGCGGAGAAAAATATTTTATCTTCTTCAATCCGCCGGTGGTCAATAAGTTCTTGGGTATTCGCCGTTCCTATGTCAATGAATCGCGGCGAGTCGCTTCTCTCTTCATCAAGAACGACCTTCAAACAATCGTTTTTGCTCAGAGTCGCCTTATCACCGAAGTCTTGGTAACCTATCTTAAAGATGACATCGAAAAAACAATCAAGAGCAAGGGCTTTATTCGCGGCTACAGGGGAGGATATCTTCCCTTAAAGCGAAGAGAAATCGAAAAGGGTTTGAGGGAAGGAACAATAAAAGGTGTTATCTCGACCAATGCTTTAGAATTAGGAATTGATATCGGAAGTCTTGATATTGCCGTGCTTGCGGGCTACCCGGGCACTATTTCAAGCACCTGGCAGAGGGCAGGAAGAGCCGGTCGAAAAACAGGAAAATCAGCTGCTGTTTTAGTCGCTTCAAGCGCTCCCATTGACCAGTTCATCATCAATAACCCGAATTACTTCTTCTCAAAAAATCCAGAGAAGGCTTTGATTAATCCGGATAATCTCTCTATTCTTGTCAGCCATATCGAGTGTGCCACCTTTGAGCTTCCGTTTGCCGAGGGAGAGAAATTCGGGAGTGTTGAGATCGGCGAAATCCTCAAATTTCTGGAAGAGGAGAAGCTCGTTCATCATTCAAAAGACAAATGGTTCTGGACATCTGATGCTTATCCTGCCGATGGTGTCTGCCTGAGGAGCATAAGTTCCGATAATTTCGTGGTTGTGGATACAAGCAAAAAAACAAAAGCAATCGCTGAAGTGGATTTTTCTTCTGCGTTAACAACCCTGCATCCAAAGGCCATCTATATGTGTGAGGGAGATCAATACTTTGTGGATAAGCTCGATTATGATCAGAGAAAAGCCTATGTCAAAAAAACAGACGTCGATTATTTCACAGATGCCATAGACTACACCAAAATCAAAATCCTTGATGTTTTTGACAAAAAAAGCCTGGAGAGATGTTCCATCTCCCACGGCGAGGTGCATGTTGCTACACAGGTTGTCGGCTTCAAAAAAATAAAATTCTACACCTCGGAAAATGTAGGAGCAGGAGATTTGAGCCTTCCTCAAAACGAAATGCACACTACAGCCTACTGGTTGACAATACCATCTGAAATCTTCCATTCCCTCCCTTTCTCCACAGAGCAAAAGATAAACGGTCTTTTCGGCTTGGCTTATCTTCTCCATCATGTCTCGCCTCTGTTTATGATGTGTGACCTTCATGATGTAGGCGTATCCATCGGTGACAATACCACAGGGAAGTCAGTCCCTCCGCGTAACATTCCCTCTAAAATAACCCGAGATGAAGAACGGCCTGACTTCACAGATATCGACTTCGAGCCGAATATTTTCATCTTTGATAACTTTCCTGGAGGGATAGGTTTAAGCCCTTCTCTTTTTGAACTGGAAAAAGAACTCCTTAAACACTGTCAGAAAACTATCGCAGCCTGCCCCTGTAAAGAAGGATGCCCTTCCTGCGTAGGCCCTACAAAAGAAAGCGGCAAACAAGCCAAGCAAGCCGCACTGGAAATTCTTAGAAGTCTAATCTAATCACCTCTATGGGGTCAGGTCTTGCTTTTTGCCTTTACTCATACAAAAAAAACGTTATTTATTCTAATGCCTTAGAGTGCGGGCGAGCATAACAAAATCTCATCCTGAAAACCAGAGATGCCTGTGTCGCTTCCATCTTTGCCATCAAATTTTAATACGTTTGTATAAGACTTTTCTGAGGCAGGCAAAAAGCAAGACCTGACCCCACTTTTGACCCCACTTTTCAAACTTATTTTATTAAGAAGATGAACTTTCCTTGACAATTTTTTTTTATTGAGAATAATTAATATGAAAAAATACTGCAAGGAAAAGCAAAAATGCCAAAAAACAAAGAAATCCTCGAAGATCCAAATCCGAGCATCGAAGATGTTGAAAATCAATTAGAGAAAATTTTCAAGAAGAAAAAACAGGAAATAGAGGAGGAGCTTGAAGGAAAGATTCAGCAGGAGAGAAAAGAAGCGGAAAAGAAGATTCATCAAATTGAAAAGGAGCTTGAGGATGAAAAAGAGGCTTTGGTAAAGTATCGAACCACGCTTGCTGAGTTTGAAAATAATAAGGCAGGTACCAAAAATCAGATAAAAGAACATATTGAAAAGGCGGTTCAATCCTTGGCAGAAATAGATACTCTGACTGCCCAAACCCTCGAGGAGCTAAAAAAAGTAAGCGAGTTGAACCAGAAGCTTGGGGAATTACATCACGCAGCTGAAGAAAAAACCGCCACCTTGAAAAAAGACCTTGAAGAGAAATTCGGAATTGTGACTGAAGGCCTGGAGACAAAAGAACTTGAAAATATTGATTTAAAGCAAGAGCTGACAAAACTGAAGAAGATTAAAGAACTATTAGGTCACGCAGAGACACCCGAACCTGAGATGAAGAGAACAATAGAAAAAAGAAAAGCCGAAGAGGATATTGAAGAATCAGAAGTGATTAAAGAAGATGAACTTCATGTCGAGAAACCAAAGATGAATGAAGCTGCGGAATCCTCTTTATCTGAGGAAAATGAGGCAAAAGACAAAGAGCCGTCGGCCAAAGGAGAATCGGAAAAGAGCATCTTGAAGGGTGAAACAGATTTTCAAGAGGCATTCGAAACTCTTGCCAAGTTCCGAAAATCTGAAAGAGCTAAGAATGACGGCGAAGTGAGTTATTTTCAGAATAAGGAAAAGATGATTCTGGACGGGGAGAGTTTTGTCTCAAACCTGAATAGAGACCTGGATGAAGCAAAAAAGCTTTTTACAAGACTCACTCAGACTGAATCTCCAAAAGATCAGTTTTTTATAAAACAGGAAATCATAAGATATCAAAAGAGCCTCCGGAAAATTATATTAGGAAGTGTTCGACTGTGCGAAAAAGAAACCTGCTCTTTGCCTAAATATACCTTAGATATTTTGAATATGGATGTTCTCAAAGATATTCTTGAAAAGGTAAGCATGGAGGACTGGATTAACCAAGATGATTTCCATTCTTTTGATGAGTTCGCAAAAAGAATTAAAGATGCGTATTATGAGCGAATCACTCCCTGGGCTGCTTATTTAAAATCTGTGATTGAGGAATTAGGAATAGAATAGGTCGGGGTCTTAATGAGGTAGAGATGATCTCTCTTCTAAATCTAAAGAAGAAAAATAATCTTCCAAGATGGTCTTGTCTTCTGGGGAAAGATCTATAAATTTTAACCCTGAATAATAGCGGAAAAAATTCTTTTCGACTTTTTCAGAATAGACAACATCCGCTTTAAACTGATAGGCTTTATCCTTCAAAACTAACATCAAATCAAGAGTATGATCACGAGGAAGCTCTGATTCTGAGGAAATTTTTACTCCCACTAAACTTATGTTTATTGTCTGGGCCACGTTGCGAGCGCCATTTGTTTTGAATATAAGAACAGTGGAAGTATAAAATCTTTCGAACCTCCTTCTTTCCTGAAGGAGTTTTCTCTCGAAAGGTCTGATAACCTCTTCTTTTTCCAGCTCATCGGCTGGCCTTCCGTAATAGATACAGACCCTGTTTTTAACCTTGGCTGAATCCTTCTTTCCCTGTGTCCTCAAAGCTGAAGACTCTTTGCCCTTTGCTTCTGCCAGGGCAATATCTGCTTCATTGGCCATCTTTTTTAAATCACTTTTGGTTATAAACTCCAGGGAATCAATCCTCTCCTTTGTAAAATAAGTTATACCAAAGCTCATAGTCAGGTTTCTTCTTGGTTGATATTCCTGGAATTTGAAATAATGTTCTTCGATATTTTTCCTTATCCTTTCCGTAAACAGGCAAGCTTCTTCCAGGTTTTTTAATCCTGTGAGAAAGAACAGGAATTCTTCTCCTCCATACCGGCAGAGAAAATCTTGATCTCTGGTCGAAGACTTGAGGGCCTCCGCCAACTCTCTAAGAAGCAGGTTTCCCGCTTCATGGCCATTCCTGTCGTTATAGTTCTTAAACCAGTCGACATCACCCATCACCATGGCATATGATTCTTTCTCTTCGCGCCTCTTCCTCTGAGATTCCAGTTTCTGGATAACATTATCAAAGAAAGGATCGGGGCGCAGCAAACCTGTAAGGGCGTCATACTGAATCAGATTTAGTTTTGTGATGGCTAAGGATATATGCTCGGATAGAGTACGCATAATTCGCTCGTCTTCTTTCGTGAAACCCTCTTGGCTCGATTCTTTGGGGTGTATTTTGTCGTAGACTTCCAGCACTCCTATGACTTCCCGGTCATGCATGATAGGGACACACAGTATGTTCTTCAAGGGAGGTTTAAACTGCTCCACATATCTTTTTGACATCCGAATGTCGTTTGATAAGTCAGTGATATTGATTTCCTGACGGTAACGGGCAACGAAGGCTGCAAAATCTTGCGAATCAATTAAGACGATATGCTTTGAAATATCAGGATGAAGCAGAAAAGCATCATCCCATACTAACGGTTTGAGGAATTTTCCGAGAGTCTCATCTTCATCCAGAATGTAAATTGAAATGCCGCTGGCTCGGATAATCTCTTTTATCTCGTAGACAGTATCCAGGAGACTTGTAACATCGTTAGCTACATAAATATTTTTTAAAATCTCTTCTATTTTCTGCTTTTCCTTTTTGAACCATATATGTTTTGTCTCTAACTCTAAACGCTTCTCTAACTCTTTGATAATACTTTCATTTACAAAATTTTTAATCTCTTTGATTTCGGAGTAAGCATCCCTTATCTCAACTTTAGTCCGCTCAATATAATGTATAAGCTTCTCCACTTCTAGTTTGAGCAAGGAGTGTTCGGCCGCTTTCTTAAGAACCCTAAGGAAGGTTTTCTCATCATGCTCTTCTAAAAGGATGATATGATAATCTACATAGCGGTTCAAAGGCCATTCGTTAATTATTTCTTTAATTTTCTTTTCGTCGTTCCCCGTGATAATGACACTCGTTTGCTTTTCGAGCAATCCTTTAAGGGAAGGGTAGCTGGCCAGAGAACTATCCACAACGAGCACGTTGAAATCTATAGACTCAAGGAGGGAGATTGCTCTCTCAAGGTTGGAAGAAGAATGAGCAGTGCCAATTTTGCCGCATAACTTAGCTAAGGGTGCTCTTTCTTCAGGATTTTTATTTAGAATGAGGATGTTTCCGCTGGTCATAAGTCCTGTTAAGAAGTTTTTTTATAGAATAACACTTTTTCTTTTATTTTGCTATCCAAACCCTGGATTTATAAGAATTTGTTTTTGATCAAGTCTGATCAAGTAACAATTTCTCTCTTTTCCGTTTTTTCCTATGTTGTCCTTTCCTTATATATCAAATAAAAAAGAGATAGTCAAATAAAGAGAAACAGGGCCTATCCCCTGGCTAGGCTAAAAAGATTATAGCGCGTTTATCTTACCGAGCTGTTTTTCTTCTCCCATAATGACCAGAATATCACTGTCTTTTAAGACAAAATCTGCTTTAGGAATAAAAGTCGTTTTTTCTGGGATAAGCTCTTTGATAGCAATAACCTGAACACCGTAGTTGTTTCTCAAATCAAGCTCTTTTAAACTCTTTCCGATAAATTTTTCGGGGGGTGCAATCTCCTGGATTCCAAAACCAGAAATAAGGGGGAGGTATTCCAGCACATTGGGGCAGCTCAACTTCAGGGCTGTCTTAATGGCCATATCCTTCTCTGGATAGATAACCTCGGTGGCCCCGATTGAATCTAAAATTTTGGCATGATCTTCTGTCAGGGCTTTGGCCACTATGCGTTTGGTCCCTATCTCAGTCAGGTAAAGAACAGTGAGTATGGAAGCTTCCATCTCTGGCCCTAAACTCACGATCACAACATCCATATCTTTGATTCCCAGAGCCTGAAGATTTTCCTTATCAGCAGCATCCATGTGTACAGCATGAGTAACAAAATTCTTGACTTCTTCAATCTTCTCCTTATCTTCATCCACTGCTAACACTTCATTCCCTTTCTCATAAAGAGTTTTAGCAATGTTTGATCCAAAGCTCCCAAGCCCTATCACTGCAAATTTCATAACCAAAGCCTCCTTTTTTGCTTTTAGCCTATCATAACAGTTTCTTCAGCATACTCAAATCGCCCGAAGGCCTTCTGACGGCTGAAAGCATACAAAAAGGTTAAGGGGCCAATCCTCCCGATGTACATGGTTAGGATGATCACAATTTTACCCAAGCTGCTCAGTTTTGGTGTTATGCCCAGAGAAAGCCCGACCGTGCTGAATGCAGAAAAAACTTCAAAAAGCGCTTCCTTCATGCTTGCCACTGGTTGGGTAAGCAGGAGGATAAAGGAAGAGAAGAAAATGACGCATATGGCCAAAGTAATAACGGTGAAGGCCTTCATGACAGATTCCAGAGGTAGAGTTCTGCGAAAAAGATTAACCGAATCCCTGGCTGTGATTTTAGATTTCAAGAATCCGAGTATCACTCCGATAGTGCTTGTTTTAACACCTCCACCTGTTGAGCCCGAAGAGGCTCCTATAAACATCAGCATAATTAAAAGCAGGACGGCAGAGAAACTTAAAGAATTCAAGTCCATGGTGTTGAATCCGGCTGTGCGAGGAGTTACAACTTGAAAAATGGAAGAGAAAACCTTTTCTTTCAGGGTGAACATTTTTAACGAATTATTCCACTCAATCGCCAGAAATAGAACGAAGGAAAAAACAATCAGGAACGAAGTCAGGGTAAGAACCAACTTGGTATGAAGAGAAATTTTAGCTTTCCGTCTTCTTAGAGCACCAAAAAAGACTTTCTTCATTTCTTGAAGGACTAAAAAACCCACTCCGCCGAGTATTATCAGAAAAAAGAGCGTGATATTTATCCATGTATCACTCCTGTAAGAGAGGAAACTGCGGCTAAAAAGAGAGAAGCCTGCATTACAAAAAGCCGAGATGGAATGAAATGCTGAATGAAAGAGAGCCTTTTGCCAGGGGAAGTCTTTCTGCCACCGAAGAAAAAGAGAGAGAGTTCCCGCAACCTCAAGAGTCAAAGCATAGAAAAATATATTCTTGATGAGAGATTTAAAATCTTTTGGTGCACCATGATGAAATCCCTGCTGAATAATGATCCTGTCCTTTATGGAAATCCTTCTTCCAGCAACCAAAAGAATAAGGGTCGAAAAAGTCATGATTCCCAGTCCGCCCAATTGAAACAGAATTAGGATAACGGCCTGACCGAACGGAGTGAAGTAGGTGGCTGTATCCTGGACAACAAGACCGGTCACACAAACTGCAGATGTAGCCGTAAAAAGAGCATCAACGAGAGAAATATTGCCGGATTTTACACTGAAAGGAAGAAGAAGAAGGAAAGTCCCTGCCAATACGGCTACGATAAAACTTATAGCCAGGAATTGAGCCGGCTGAAATCTCCTTTCTGCTTTAATGGGTTGCCTCCTTTTTAAGCCCTCCTCTTTGTCTTGATTAAGATATCAAATCTATTACTTAATCAAGATTTTGTCAATCGGGATCAGGTCTTGCTTTTTGCCTTTACTCATACAAACGCAAACGCAATTTAATTTGTGGGATCAGGCCTTGCCATCGGGAAAAGATATTTTCCTACGTCTTGTCCTTATGGCATTCCGTTGGATAAGGCCTGACCCCGAGGATTAACGGGCAACCCCGCTCTTTTTATAAATGGGCAGGCGAGCATGGCAAAATCTCATCCTGAAGACAAAAGATACCTGTGTCGTTTTCATCCTTGCAATGAAATTTTAATGCGTTTGTATGAGATTTTCGGGATAGGCAAAAAACAAGACCTGACCCCAGATTGGACCCCAGATTGACTTTAACCCTGGCATATGCTACTTTTTTGAAGAACCGCCGATGAACTTTCTAAGACTTATTATTGAGGCCAATATTGTCGTCCAGCTGGTCATCCTCATCCTTATTTTCTTTTCAATCTTTTCTTGGGCGATTATTTTCTTCAAAAGAACAACTATGAAATCCGCTTTTTCCCAGTCAGAAAAATTTCTGAAAGTATTCCGACAAAGTAATAATCTATCCGAGATTAATAAAGCCTCCAGGAAATACCGTGGTAGTCCTCTGGCTTCACTCTTTCAGTCTGGATATAAAGAGCTAGCCTATCTGAGCAAATCCAATCCAGAACAACCCCTCACCTCAGAGAGGCTCGAAAGCGTAAATCGGGCTCTGGTTAAGGCTTCAAACAACGAAATCTCCAAACTGGAAAAAATGATGAGCTTCCTGGCTACTACAGGAAGCGTAACTCCTTTTATTGGCCTGTTCGGGACCGTGTGGGGAATAATGGTTGCCTTCCACAGAATCGGGATAGTCAGGTCTGCAGGCCTTGATATAGTCGCTCCGGGAATTGCCGAAGCACTCATTGCCACCGCAGCAGGACTTTTTGCTGCCATTCCTGCGGTTATCGCCTACAACCATTACCTTCATCGAATAAAAGACTTGATAACTGAGATGGAGGATTTTTCTCTCGAATTTTTAAGCATTGCCGAGAAGCTCTATGGTCCTTAAAGCGCGTCCCCTCTACAAAAGACGTCTCGGAACTTCTCTGTCAGAGATAAACGTCACACCTTTTGTGGATGTTATGCTCGTTCTTCTGGTCATTTTTATGGTCACAGCCCCTATGATTCAATCAGGAATTAGCGTCAATCTTCCTCAAGCTGAAACAGAGTCAACTCCTGCAGAAGAAGGCCTAACCCTTACTATCACCAAGGATAAATACATTCACATTGAAAGCTCTGTCATCAATCAATTTTTGCTGGAACAAAAATTGAAAGAATATTTCTACGGAAAACAGAAGAAAATTGTGTTCATCCGCGCCGATGAGAGCCTTCCCTATGGTTTTATTATGCGCATTCTTGATATTTCTAAAAAAGCGGGTGTAGAGGTAACTGGACTTATAACAAGACCCATAGAGCCCGAGGAAAAAAATAAAAAATGATTGCGCTCGCCAGAAGCAGTGCCGCATTTAAAAAGGCCGTTATACTTTCTTTCACTGTTCATCTGGCATTTTTCCTGTTTATTCTCCTCTCTCCTCATTTACAACAATCCTCAAGAGGAGAAATGATCCATTATGTTGAGCTTATGTCTTTTCCCGGAGGAGGTGGCGGCGGCGGCTCATCCGGACAAGGTGGTGGAGGCGAAGAAAAAATTGCAGAAACGACCTTGCCAGAAAGAGATACTCTAAGAGATTTAACCACACCTCAAAAGCTGCAGCAAGAGCCAACCCCGGCCCTAAGACATCCAGTTGAAAAGCCCGAGAAGGAAACAAGGACAAAAAATGAAAAAAAAGCTGTTATTCAAAAACAATCAGCCGGAGCCAGAGAAGCTGAAGCTGGCTCTGGCAAAGGAAAAGGCACTGGTCCCGGCTCTGGTGTAAGGCTCGGCGGCGGTTTAGGCAGCGGCCCGGAAACTGGATCAGCATATTCCTCCCAAATCGGCCTCTCCAACTTTCCCTTCACTTATTATCTTCAAATTATAATAGACAGAGTCTCGAACAACTGGTTCACTTCTCTTGTCGACCCTGGGATCACGGGCAACTTCCAGTCAACCGTCCATTTTAGAATTTACAAAAACGGACAAATATCAGAGCCAAAAATCGAGGAGTCAAGCGGAATAAAGTCCCTGGATCTTTCCGCCCTTAGGGCTGTACAAACATCAGCCCCATTTCCTCCCCTTCCAACAGCCTACGAGGACGAATATTTGGGAATATACTTGATATTTGAGCATTCAAAATGAAGATCAGGTGGACTTTATTGGGGGGAATTCTTATCTTTCTTGCAGTAATAATACTCCATCCTCAGCAGGAAGTGGTTATAAGTATAAAAGAAGGGATGCCGGCCATTCCTCTGGCTCTCCCCGATTTCATAGTTCGTTCTTCCTTGCCTGAAACAATAACTATTGCTCAAGAACTTCATCAAATCATCTCCGATGATTTAAAATACAGCCGGGTTTTTCAACTCTTGCCCAAGAGCTATTACAGCTACATAAGACCCCTGAATCCTGAAGAAATATTTTTTAAGGACTGGGAATCCATCCAGGCGAATATTCTTTTTGTGGGCGAGGTTCCAGAGAGCGAAGGGAAAAAGTTTCTATTCGAGGGCAAGATATATGACGTCAAGGCCGGACGATTCATTTTTGGAAAGCGGTATCAATCAGAAAAAACCCTCCTCCGTCTGGTAGCTCACAAAATGGCGGATGAAATCATGAAAATCTATGGAGAAAGAGAACTTTTCACCTCCAAGATCGTCTTTATCTCTAACAGAGATGGCAACGACGAACTTTATATGATGGACTATGACGGCCACAACCAAACGCGAGTGACCTTTAACAAAATGCAGGACTACATGCCGGCCTGGTCTGCTGATGGGAAAAAGATCGCTTATACATCTTACCGAAACAACAGGGCAGGCCTGTACATTTTGAATCCCTTTGAAGGAGAAATAACTGAAGTGGTGAGCGAAGGAACAAGCTTTGCCCCAACCTTTTCTCCTGATGGAAAAAAACTAGCTTTCTGCTCTACTTTGGAGGAGGGAAATCCGGAGATTTATGTTGCTACAAGCGAAGGCAAGAATATAAAAAGATTGACGTTTAACAAGGCAATCGACACAGCTCCTTCTTGGTCACCGACAAGTCGGGAAATAGCCTTCACCTCTGACAGGGGAGGGACTCCTCAAATTTACATAATGGATGCCGAGGGCTCAAATGTCAGGAGGATAAGCTTTGGCGGAAGCTATCATGACGCTCCAGCTTGGTCTCCCGCAGGAGACAGGATTGCCTACGTTTCACGTGTAGACCAAATATTCGATATATATATCCTGAATCTCCGGACAGAGCAGGTCGTCAAACTCACGGAGAGCAATGCCCGAAACGAGACTCCTTCCTGGTCTCCTGACGGCAGGCATCTTGTTTTCTCCTCAAACCTTACCGGAACAATACAGCTTTACACCATTGATTATGATGGCTCCAACCTTCGCCGTCTCACTTCTATGGGAGAAAACAAACTAGCTGATTGGTCGCGATAGAATAATCCGCGGGATTCGTTCCTTGATCATAAAATATCGCATTTAGGATTTCGTACTCTTTTTTGATTTGCAAAGATGAGATTCATGGAATATCATAGTTATGTTGACATAAAGGGGATTTGCAGGTATAAAATTATAAGATAAGATAAAAAAACCTCTTCTGAACAAATCGGGAGAGAAAAATAATGTTCAAAGGAGATTAAATGAAAAAAGTAATCATTTTTTCTTTGGCTTTCCTCATGGTTTTCGCCGCTCTTTCCTCCTGCCGGGGCCGAGCAACAGTAGAAGAATTGACTCCTCCCCCTCCTCCTCCGCCTCCTGAGGTAGAAGAGCAGCCTGAGGTCGAAACGATCGAAAAGATAGAAGAACCTGTTGTGGTGAAAGAGCCGGAACTGACGGAAGAAGAAATTTTCATGAGCAAAACTCTCGAAGAAATCAACCTGGAAGCTCCTTTGCAAATGATTCATTTCGATTATGACAAATACTTTATTCGGGACGACGCTAAGCCTGTCCTTGAAGCGAATGCTGATTGGCTCAAGAAATACGATACTGTAGTAATCCTTATCGAAGGCCATTGCGACGAAAGGGGGACCGAGGAGTACAACCTAGCTCTAGGTGAGAAAAGAGCCAAGAGTACCCTTGATTATCTTGCCTCTCTTGGTATATCTGCAGACAAAATAAAAACCATTTCTTACGGAAAAAGTCTGCCCCTGGATCCAGGGCACAACGAAATTTCCTGGCAAAAAAACAGAAGAGCTCAGTTCTTAGTCATCAAAAAATAATTATGAGCAGAAGGTTAATAGGGATATTTCTTATCCTGCTCTTAGCTCTCGCTTCTGCTGGAGCCGATAAGCAGAAAAAAGCCTATGAATTAATCTACGAAGATGTTCAGCTCCTCAGACAACAATTCCTTCAACTTAAAGATAAAATAGAAAAAAATAGCGAGGACATAAATTTCATAAAGGAGCAATTAGAAGAACTTCTGAAAATGGTGAAGCATCTCCAAACAGAGCAGGCAAGCTTTAAAGAAGATCAGAAAAAAATCCCTACCCAGTATCAAATTGTTCTTGAAAAACTAGAGACGATGACCCTACAGCTTATAAAATTTTCTGAGGGGCTCACAGAAATAAAGATGGCTTCTCTTCCTTCCCCTGAACAGCAAGAGGAGGATATGGAAGGCAAACAAGAACAGCCTCCTCCTCCAAAAAAAGCAAAAGATGATAAAAAAGGAGAGGAACAAACCGAAAAAAAACCCCAAGAGTCACCCTCAACTCATCTGTCTCCCAAAGAAGTCTACAACATGGCCTATTCGGATTATCGAAAGGGAAATTTCGAGCTGGCAATTGATGGCTTCAAGATGTATGTAGAACAATTTCCAGAAAGCCCTCTTGCTGACAATTCTTTATACTGGATTGGCGAATGCTACTTCAGTCAGAAAAAATACGCAGAAGCAATTGAGCAATTTAACGAACTTCTCCTTAACTATCCGCGGGGAGACAGGATTCCTGCAGCTTATTTGAAAAAGGGAATCAGCCTAATGGAACTCGGGAAAAAGGAAGAGTCTCTTATCGTGTTTAAACTTTTGATAAGCAAATATCCCCTTGAAGAAGAGACAAAAATAGCTCAGCAAAAAATCAGGGAGTTGTTATCGGAAAATGAGAGATATCAACAGCCTTAATAAGGTTACTCTAATCGGGCGCCTCGGTGTAAAACCTGAATTGAGATACCTTCCGCAGACAGAAAGGGCAGTGGCAAAATTTACTCTGGCCACCAATGAGCGTTATTTCAACCCCAGCACAAACGAATCAGATATCCGGACTGAATGGCACCGCATAGTGACCTGGGGCAAATTGGCCGAGTTCTGTGAAAAATACTTGAACCCGGGGAAACAAATATACCTGGAAGGAAAATTAAGAACTCGAAGTTGGCAAGACAGAGAGGGTAATAAAAGATACACAACCGAAATTGAAGCCCAGAATATCACCCTCCTTGGCAAGAGGGAAGAACAGATTGAAGATCAAGATTATGAAGAACCTAAGCCCCCTTCTGATATTCTTGAGGATGCAGCCGAAGTACCTGATAAGGAAAAGGAAGACGAAGACGAGGTTCCCTTTTAATCTATTTAGGGTTAAAAAATTTACCAGTAATTCTTTTGGGTAGGTTCGTCCTTCAGTCCGATTTTTAGTAAGCCGGATTACCTGCAGGAGCATCCATGGCTTCAAACAAGAAAAGCGACATTGAAAACTTTAAAAAAGAAATTAAAGAAGACATTCGGCCGTGGGGAAAATTCCGCTCCTTCCCCTGCAAACAAGCCAGAAGCATCAAAATTATCACGGTAAATCCCGGAGAAACTCTATCTCTTCAGTATCATCGCCAGCGAAGTGAATTCTGGGTGGTGCTGGATAAAGGTCTGGAGGTAACCGAAGGCGAAAGAGTCTGGCAGCCAGAAGAAGGCGAAGAAATCTTCATCCCCAGGAAAAGCCCTCATCGTCTTCGCTGCCTTGGGCCAAAGCAGGCTCGCGTGATGGAGATTTGGATAGGAGACTCTGATGAATCAGATATTGTCCGCCTTGAGGATGAATATGGAAGAAAATAGAAAACGGAAGATACTCTATTAGCCATCCTTTAAGCTTTGAACTATCCGGGGAAGAATCTTTCCGGCCTCATCATTAATCACATAATCTGCAATAGTATCCAGAGGAGTTTTCTGTTTATTGATGATGGCTAATGCGGCGCCTCTTTGTTTTGCTATCCGCGGAATATCGGCTGCTGGATGAACAACCAAGGAGCTTCCCACGGCAAGGAGAAAATCGCAGTTTTCAGCTTCTTCAAAAGCCAGGCGGAGAACCTGGGGATTTAAAGACTCTCCAAAAAAAACAACAGCAGGCCTTAACTTCCCGTTGCATTCTGAACAAAGAGGAGGGATTTGAGTCTCCAGCATCAAGAAGGCTTCATCCATGGAATATTCCTGGGAACAGTTCAGGCAATAGATAACCCTTGTGGTTCCGTGCAATTCAACGACAGAAGAGGAGCCGGCTTCTTGATGAAGCCCATCTATATTTTGCGTGATCACGGTTTTTAAGTTTCCCGCCGTTTCAAGCTCGGCCAAGGCCAAATGAGCTTTGTTCGGCTTTACTTTCTTGAGCATGGGATATCGGACCTCTCGGAAAAAATTCCAGTAATAAGAAGAATCTTGAAGGAAATAGGTTATGTTGGCATATAAATTAGGATCGAATTTGCTCCAGAGGCCCTCTTCTCCTCTGTAAGCTGGTATACCACTTTCAACTGATATTCCTGCGCCAGTAAAAACAACTAGGTATTTAGAGGCTTTGATATCCGAAGCCACATCCTTTATGATGTCCCTCATTATATCTTCTCTTCTTCCTTAATTCTCCTGAAATCTCGATGACACGAGCTAATGATATCAGCAGCTTTCAAAAGATGCAAAATCTTAAAAATGGAAAAAAATTTACAACTGCAAAAATTATTTACACAAATTTACTAATAAAGCTATGCAACCAGATAGGAGAACTACTTCAATAAGAGATATTTTTGGCATGAATTTTGCATTATAAAAGGGCATGGAGAATAAAAAATGCAAACAGTTTTAGACACAAATATGCAAAAACAAGTAGATGAGGCCTTGAAAAGGGCGAAGTGTAAAAAAGTGCTCTATTTTTACGACGAATCTGGGTATAGGAAGCTATTAGGTGTATTCGATAAAAAAAAGGCATCTCAGATAAAAAAATACTTTCGTAGTCGAAATTTAATTAACCGCCTAACAGAATATGAAGTAGTAACAACTGAGCCAGATAGTGTTTTCAGCGGATAACGTAGAAAAGTAATTGCCTATTCTGCAGTAAAAAGGGGACATGTCCTTTTTCTGTGCAGGCATCATTTTATTGATACAACAAGGTGGGCTTGATAAATCAAGCCCCTACAATAATTTTAAACAATAAAACGGAGCCTGTCCCCCGTTTTACCCTCTTTAAATCACTTGGCCCATCAGGAAAGCCTTGGGATGTTTTGCCAGTATATTTTCAATAATACACTCTTCAATTTCTTGAGCAGTCCTTAATGTCATCGCCTTTTGAATGACTCTTTTCACAGTTTTGTACTCTACTGAACGCAAGGCCTTTTTAATCCTGGGGATGAAGATCGGATTCATGCTAAATTTTTTCAAGCCGAATCCAAGCAAGAGAATAGCAGAAAGAGGATCTGCCGCCATCTCTCCACAAACAGTGATTTCTTTTCCCTCTCTCTGGGTGGTCTCAATTATAAACTTAATAAGCCTCAGTATCGAAGGGTGCAGAGGCTTATACAGGTATGAGACAAATTCATTCGAGCGATCGACTGCCAGGTAATACTGGATCAAATCATTAGTGCCAATGCTTAAATAATCCACTTCTTTTACCAATAAATCTGTAATGGCGGCTGCAGCAGGCACTTCAATCATTACTCCAAGAGGAATTTTCTCATCGAATTTAATCCGCTTTGCTTTAAGCTCATCCTTGACCTCTCGGAAGAGAAGCTTGACCTCCTCTATCTCCTCAATTTCTGTTATCATCGGGATGAGAACCTTGACATTTTTTTGGACGCTCGCTCTCAGTATTGCCCTGAGCTGGATCTTGAAGAGGTCTTTGTCTCGAAGGGAAAATCTTATTGCTCTTAAACCAAGGGCAGGGTTTGGTTCCTTCTCAATCTTGAGCTGAGGCAAGGTTTTTTCTCCTCCCACATCAACGGTCCTGATGTAAACTGGATGAGGATAGGCCTCTTTTGCAATTCGAGAATAAATTGAAAAATGATCTTCCTCACTGGGAAGAGATGTACTCTGAAGATAGATAAACTCAGACCTAAAAAGCCCGATCCCTTCAGCCCCAAGAGAAAGAGCAAGGTTTACTTCTTCGGGAAGCTCAATATTGGCCAGAGGAGAAAACCTAACATCATCTAAGGTCAAAGAGCTCAATTTTGCTGTTTTTCTGAGTTCTTTTCGGTAGTCATTATATTTTTGTTTCTTACTTAAAAATTCTTTTCTTATAGCGAGAGGAGGATTGACCAGAACCTCCCCATCCGTGCCATCCACAATCAAAGTATCTCCGTTTTTAACTTTCTGAGAAATATTGTGGAGACCCACCACTGCCGGGACATCTAAGGAACGGGCGAGAATAGCTGTATGGGACGTTTGTCCGCCCATATCGAGTGCAACAGCTAAAACGTTTCCTTTGCTGAGTTTTAAAGCAGCCTCTGAAGGAAGGAGTTCGTGGGATACTAAGATTTTTTCTCTCGCCTCATCTTCTTTTTTCTGCTCCACAGATTCAAGATTCCTGTAGACTCTCGCCAATACGTCTGTTATATCTGACTTTCGCTGCTTGAAGTACTCATCATTAAGAGATTCAAAAAGTTTTTCGTATTTATCATGAGCTTGCGAAAGCGCCCATTCTGCCCTGCAATTCTCTTCTTTGATTATTCTCTCAAGGTTCGAGTGCAATGACTTTCCCTCAAGGATAAGAAGGTGCGCTTCAAAAATAAAGGAATACTCCTCTCCCATTTTCTCTTTTATTTGACCTTTTATGTGAGTTAATTGTTCCCTTGTTCTTTTGATTGCCTTTTTCAGTCTCTTTAACTCTTCCTCAACCTTATCTGGAGAAATACTCTCTTTTCTTTCAGTAAACATAACTCTTTCTGTGAGCAGAACTTCACCAAGGGCAATACCTGGCGAAACTCCGATTCCTCTCAGCCTGAAGTAATCCATAAAATACTACTCTCTCTCTTGAAATTTATTATTGATAAGGGCCACTAAGGCATTAAGAGCTGTGGCTTCGTCCTTTCCTGACACTATTAAAGTGATTTGAGAGCCTTTAACTGCAGCCAAAGTAAGAATACCCAATATGCTCTTGCCGTCGATTTCCGCTCCATCCTTTTCAATCTTTACTGAAGAACCGAAACGGTTTGCCAGATTTACAAATTTAACTGCGGCCCTGGCATGAAGCCCCAGTTTGTTCTTCACCGTAATTTTCTTCTTGAGCATCTCTTCTGCATAACTTAATGCTTGGAACTCAAAAGAGCGCTGGCAAGATGGATGTTCTTTTTCCCCTGTTCTACAACCTTTTTTACTACTTCTTTTAGATTATTGCTTCTCTGGAGAGAAACAAACTTGATAAGCATCGGGAGGTTGACGCCTGTAATGATCTCCACTTGATCATTTTTAAGAAAAGAGAAACTCAGGTTAGAAGCTGTTCCCCCAAACATATCAGTGAAAATCACTACTCCATTTTTCTGGTCGACACTTTTCAGTGATTGGTTGATCTTTTTTTTCGATTCCTCAACATCATCATACCACCCGATGGAAATAGCCTCTATGTTCACGGCCTCACCGATGATAATCGTCAGGGCGTTTAAAATCTCCTCGGCTAATTTTCCATGGGAAACGATGACTCCACCGATCATTTTTTTCTTCCGTCAGCCTGCTTAAGGCAAATTCTTTTCATTTATATTTTCTGCTCAAATTATTACCTAATACATTTTACCATTTACTCTTTCCAATCTTAAGTTTTTTTCAAGGATAATTCTAGCAATGGAAACATCTTTTTTTCTGTATTCGGTTTAAAAATGATCTCCAGGATTTTGTCTCCAATCATGGAAAAAAGACGTTTTCTCGAGTAACATACCTATGGTTTAATTTATTTATTTTTTCTCGGAAAGACAGAATTACGATCAACAGAGTCACTTATCTAAATAGATCGCGATGATAAATTCTTACATTATAATTCTTATGCTTAAGGTGATCCTTCAGCTTTTCAGCCAATATTACAGATCTGTGCTTTCCCCCGGTGCATCCTGTAGAAATTGTCAAGTTGCTTTTTCCTTCGTCTATGAATCTGGGTATCAAAAAATCGACAAAGCTGTACAATTTGGAAAGAAATTTTATTGTTTCCTCTTCTTTGAGGACGAACTTCCTGACCTTGGGGCTCTTTCCTGTCTTGTTTCTCAACTCGTCAATATAAAAAGGATTGGGCAAAAACCTTGTATCAAAAACTAAATCCGAATCCAGAGGAATGCCGTATTTGTAGCCAAAACTGACAACCATAATCTGCATCTTCCGATCTTTTTTCTTAAAAAACCGACTCGTAAGATGTTCCTTTATCTGAGAAATATTGGTCGAAGTGGTATCAATAACTTCATCAGCCATTCTCTTTATTTCAGTCAGTCTCTTTCTCTCTAACTGAACGCTCTCCATCAATGATCTCTTTCTGGCCAGGGGATGAGGTCGCCTGCTCTCGCTGAATCTTTTAACCAATGCCTCGTCTGAAGCTTCAAGAAAGATCAGGTAAGGGGATATTTTCTTTCTAATAGTCTTTAGAACCTCTGGAAATTTTTTGGAAAATCCGGCTTCCCTGATATCAACTACAAGAGCGACTTTTTCTATTTCGACTTCTTTCCTCGTCCAGAGTTCAACTAAATTGGGAATAAGCTTGGAAGGCAAATTGTCTATGCAGTAATACCCAAGGTCCTCGAGAAACCGACTAACTACAGTCTTCCCTGAACCGGATAATCCTGTGATAATAAGGAATCTTTCGTCTTTCACTCTTTTTACCCTTCAAGCATCAACGAAGGGAGAGGGCGCGATTGAGCTTCTGGACTATGTCCTGGGGTGCATGATAACCTTTTTCTTTTAAGGTGTGGACCTTACAAGCAACCTCTATCAAGGTTGAAATGTTCCTGCCAGGAGCCACAGGAATATTTATCTTAGGGATCTTCACTCCTAAAATTTCATAATCTTCAGGGGTCTTCAGGCCAAGGTGGTCGTCTTCTTTTTTTTGCTGTCTTTTCTCCAGCTTGATAACTAAATCAATTGCTGATCGCTTCAAGACAGCTTTCGGTCCAAAAGTTTCTTTGATATTTATAATTCCTAAACCTCTTATTTCCATAAAATTGCGAGATATTGGAGGAGCCGTCCCTACCAGCCTACCGCTATTTTCTCTCTTAACATGCACTACATCATCACAAACAAAACGATAACCTCGAGAGATGAGTTCTAAAGCACTTTCGCTCTTTCCGAGGCCGCTATCTCCCACAATAAGAACTCCCAGGCCAGAAATTTGGAGCAACTCTCCAGAAATCGTGACTTGGTCAGGCGAGAGATAAAAAAGGAAGCTCTTCATTCTATCCCGACAAATTTTTTGAGAGAGCGTAGAGCGAAAGAGTGCTAATCTTCTTTTTTTCGCCTCTTCCTCAATTTCCGGAGAAATGGAAAGATTATCAGCAAGAATGACAAAGGGCTGGCTTTCCTCGAATCTTTTCCTGAGAAAGTCGTTTCTCTCTTTTGAAGTAAGTTTTTCAAAATATTGAATTTCCTTTCTTCCCCAGACCTGAACGGATAGGCGACCTTTCCCCCCCACTTTTCTAGAAAAATCAATTTTTTTAAATGCCGGTCTCAGCTTCAGGAAATCCTTTGCTCTCTCGAAAAAATCATTGGCATCGAGATTCTTATCCATTTAATTTCTCTTCTTCTTCTCGGATAACATCCAAGACGGCGCTGATATTTCTAGCTTCAAGAATTTTTTTTACCAAAGATTTTGACTTCCGAACAAGGTGAGCAATCGCTGCTAAAATTTGAAGGTTCACAGTTGGATTATCTGGAGAAGACACTACTAGAAAAAAAATATGCGAAGGCTTTCCGTCTAAGGAATAAAAATCCACACTTCTCTTCGAAACAGCCAGCATAACGACTGGATCTTTTATTCCTTTTATCTTACAGTGGGGAACGGCAACGCCCTTGCCAATAGCCGTGCTTCCCAGTTTCTCTCTTTGAACGAGCTTTTCGCTCAATTCCTTTTCTTTAGAAATTTTTTTTCTCTTTTTTAAAAATTTAACCATCTCATTGAGAACACTTTCCATATCCCGAGCCTCCAGCTCGGGGATAACCATATCCTGTGTCAATAAATTGCAGAGCTTCATTTTCTTCTCTCACTTATAATAATTCATTCAGGCTCCACCAAGCCATAATTTCCGTCTTTTCTTCGGTAGATGACAGCCCATTTCTCTGAACCTAATTTCCGAAAAACAAATACTTCTTTCTTGTTCAGATCAAACTGAAGAAGCGCTTCCTCAATAGACATGGGCTTCAAGGAATAGTCGTGACTGCTGATAACTCTTCTTTGCGTCTCTTCTGGTTCGATGGGTGGAGAAAAAGCTTCTATTTCCCTATTTTTTCTCCTTTTCCTCTCTCTTAATTTTTCCTTCTCCTTTTTGACTCTCTTCTCTATGTTATCAAAAGCCAAACCAAGAGAACTAAACATATCGTGCGTCTCTTCCACTGCATTTAAGGTCGCCCCTTTGGTTTTCACATTGATCTCGACTTTATGTCTGTATTTTTCAACAGAGAGAATAAGGTCAGCATCTATCTTATGCCCCAAAATTCTCGCAAAAGATTTAAGTCTTCTTTCACAATACCGCCTTATTTCGGGAGTTATACTTGTGTGTCGCGCGGTGAAATTTAGACTCATTAAGCTTCCTCCATCTCGAACTTTCTTTTCCTTATATGGGACGGTTGTATCCGGAGTTGCTTCCTGTATTTGGCTACAGTCCGACGAGCAACTTTTAAATTTTCCCTGGCTAGTATTTCTCCAATTTCAATATCACTTAACGGATCTCCTTTATCTTCACTATCTATAAGTTTTTTAATCCTTTCCTTGATTCTTAAGGAAGAAATTTCTTCGCCAAAATCTCCCGAGAGGGATTTGTGGAAAAAGTATTTTAGCGAAAAAACACCCCGGGGTGTCATGATGTGTTTATTGGCAACCACACGTCCCACAGTGGACTCATGAACACCAATCTCTTGGGCTAGTTCTATTAAAGTTAAAGGCTTAATGTGTTCAATCCCCTTCTCGATAAATTCTTTTTGCTTCTCCACGATGTATTTCGCCACTTTATAAATCGTTTGATTCCTCTGATCCAGGCTTCGCAAAAACCAAAATGCTTTTTTCATCTTATCCTTCAGGAACCTGTATGTGTCAGGATTATCTTTTGAAGCTTGAGCCAGAAGCTTTTTATAGTAGCTGTTAATTCTAAGGCGCGGCAAGCTTTCGTTATTCAGCACAATATTAAGTTTATCATCTTCCTTAGTGACAATAATATCTGGAACAACATAAAACGTCCTCTCTTGACTGTATTTCCTTCCGGGCGCTGGATCCAGGCCTTTGATAATTTCCATATGACACTTCACTGCTGAAAGAGGAATACCAAGCACCTTTGCCAGATGAGAATAATCGGATTTTTCCAAAAGGTGGAGATGATCGTTAATGATTGAGCAAGCTATCTCGTCCTTGATCTGAAGATAGTCAATTTGAGCCAAGAGCGCTTCTTTGAGGGTTAGACTACCTACACTCACAGGATCAAATTCTTTGATTTTCTCTCTGACCTCATTTACCTTCTCTACGGGAGCCTTGCAGGTTTTTGCTATCTCTTCCACAGGAGTAGCCAGATAGCCATCTTCGTTTATATTTCCGATAATATGCTGAGCAATCTCTTTGTCCTTTTTATCAAAAAATGTCAGATTTGCCTGCCAATTGAGATGATCCCAAAGAGAAGGGCTTTTAGAAACTATATTTTCTAAAGAGATCCCTTCCTTTTTCTCCAAGAAAAAGGAACGAAATCTATCATCAAAATATTCTTGAAAGTAAGATGCAAATTCTGAGTCCTCGTCCTCTTTTTGGGCCTCCTTGACTCCCTCTGACTCTAAATCTTCTGGTTTCTCCTCTTGTTCCTTTCCTTTTTCTTCTCTATCTTTCTCTCCTTCTTCCGCGCCTTCTCCTGTTGTTTTTTCTATCGTTTCTTCCTCAGACTCGAGCACGGGATTCTCGGAAAGCTCTGTGTCAATGATTTCGATAAGCTCTAAATTAGTTAAGGGAAGAAGTTTAATGGCCTGCTGCAGAGCAGGAGCAAGAATTAATTTTTGAACTTGTCTCTGATCCAGCCGTTGCTTCAGAATCATGATTATAACCGAATCGACCTTAATCTATAAAATCAAGAAAGATAAAAATCTTCTCCTAGATAAGTTTTCTTCACCTCTTTAGAAAAAACCAATTCCTGGGGAGTCCCTTCCATTAAGATCCTTCCCTTATCTATGATATACGCTCTATCCGTAATTTTTAATGCTTCCCGAACACTGTGATCTGTTAAAAGAATCCCTATTCTTCTATTTTTGAGGCCTAGGATGATCTCTTGTAAGTCTTGGATGGCTAAAGGATCGATGCCAGTAAAAGGCTCATCCAGAAGGATAAATTCAGGAGTTGCAATCAGGGCTCGGGCAATTTCAAGCCTTCTTCTTTCTCCCCCTGATAATGTATAAGCTTTGGCTTTTTGAAGCTTATCAAGCCCAAACTCTTTAAGAATCCCTCCGAGATCGGCATTTCCCTTTGACTGGAAATTCCGCATCGTCTCCACTATAGACAACAAATTATCCTCGACACTCAGCTTCCTAAAAGCTGATGCTTCCTGTGGAAGAAGACACAATCCTTTCCTGGCTCTGGCATACATAGGTAGCTCTGTAATGTCTTCTTCATCCAGGTAAATTCGCCCCGAATCTTTAGGAATGAGACCGAGTATTAGAGAAAAGGTTGTCGTTTTTCCTGCACCATTAGGCCCCAAAAGCCCAACGATTTCTCCTTTTTTAACATTAAGAGAAACATTATCGACGACTTTTTTCTTTTGATAGCTTTTTTCCAGTTTTATCGCTTCTAGAGAGTTTTTCATTTCTCACGTTTTATTACTGTTGCCGACCTTTCTCTAGCTTTATTTTCAACAAGGATTCTATCATCGGCCAGGTAAAAAGTCAATTTGTCTCCCCTTGTTATCCCCCTGTCTTTATCTATCAGGACTGGATTTCCCAAAAGGACAACAGACTCCTTATCCGGGTCGTATATCGCTTCCTCTCCCCTTCCTTCTCCTAGATTTTGAACAATGACAACATTCCCGCGGGCAATTATCTTCTCCATGTCTCCTTCCTCCTCGCTCAGATAGACTGAAACGGATTGAGCTCGAAGGTCAATGTCCTTAACCTTTAAAGAACTTCTTTTTTCGTAGAAAATAAGATTCTGCTCAGGATGGTAAGTCATTTTATCGGAAGAAATTTCCACTCTTTCCTCTTTTTCTTCATCTTTTGGCTTATGAGGAAAGATGGATTTTACCCCTCCAGTGGAAAGAATTTTTCCCGTATCTTCATAAAGCACGATTTCTTCGGCAAGCAATATTCTCTTCTCCTGCCACGCTTTTATATCGCCATTAAAAAGAAAACGCTTTTCCTCGTCGAAATATCTCATCTCCCTTGCATTTATAAGAACAGGTTGTTCTTTGGAAAAGAGACCGATGCGCTTCTTTCCTCCTTTTTTTGAATTCAGAACTACCTTGACTCCCGTTTTAACCTCTAAGTTATTGTTATCAAGGAAAATGGATATCTCCTCGGCAAAAACCTCGCTTTCTGAAGAAGCTACTCGCGCTTCATATGGACCTTTTCCCTTCACTCGCAGAACATCTGTCTTATCCTTTATGATCAGGGCGTCTCCTTCAATAAGCCTCCTCTCTTCTGAGTTTTCTTCTTGATCGATCATCTTCGCCTTTTTTAATGCCTCAAATTCCCTAAGTTCTCCTTCTTGATCGAATAAAAATTTTACAGATTCTGCCAAAATATGGGTAAAACTTCCTGAGGAAGATACAAATTTAAAAGAGCAATTCCCGCTCGCTGCTACAGCCTGAACCTTCCGAAAGTCGGGGAAGGCTTTAAGTTCTATCTCTTCTGCTTCGACCTCGCGCATTGCACTTTGAGAAAAAGGAGAAGGCCGCCTCGATGAAGAAATGTCTTTCTTTTCCTCTTCTCTAATAAAAGCTTTGGCTTTGCCCTTTAGAACCAAAGTCCTGAGATTGTCTTCATCTTCTGACAATTCAAACTTTAAATTCGAAGCTGTGGCACGGCTCTCTCCATGAAAAAGACGCACTCCTCCATCCATCACACCTTGTCTGCTTTTTCGGCTGTATTCCAACCTCTTCCCTTGGGCAATAACGGGGAAGGATGTTTCAAGATTAGGCCTCAGGCGGAGATGGACGTTCTCTTGAAGGTGTAGCTTTTCTTGCCCCATCAAATAGTCCAACCTCTGGGCAGTCCCGCTGAAACCCTCTGAGGAAAAACTGCCTCCTTTGGCGGTGCTGAAAAGTTCCTTTTTATTGTCATAATTCAACGAAATTGACTCGATCACCAAATCCTTGTATTTAACTTTTCCCTGGCCAGATAATTCAAAATGATTCCAGTCTTTGTCATAGACAACTTCATTTCCGTAGATGAAAACATCTTTGCCTTCTCTTTTTTTCAGAAAAATAATCTCAACATTCCCCTCTGCGTGATAATTCTTATCCTCACCAACGTAATGCTTATCTGCCTTGAACCGAACACTTTCCTCTCCTCCTTTGATTTCGAGATGGACAACCTTATCTTTCTTTTCTATTTTCTGCTGAGTTAGATCATCCGTTTTCACGGGGATCTGAGGCTTTCCAAGCGAGCGAATCATAAAATATCTCACTATTATTGCCAGAAGTACTACAAGTAGAATTATTATCCCAGCTCTCATGATCTTCGGGATATTCATGTTTTTTCCTTCAAACCTTTCCCTTATGATTTAATGTCTTCAAGAGAAAGACTGAGCTTCTCTTCCCCCATATATTCGGAAAATTGAAAAGAATATGCCAAATCGATTTTATCGCCTTTCTGGACGCTCTGGACCCAATCGCCTCTTTCCCATCCCAGAGCTTCAAAAATCCTTCCTTTCTGCCTTACCAAAAGCTTGGCGTGCTTTCCCTGAATTTTAAGGGGTTCCCTAACGACTTCTGCTTTTTCAGTCAGAAAAATTGGCTTGGGATTTCCAACTCCAAACGGAGAAAGGAGAGAAAAATTCTCGATGAAACTGGTGCTTATATCAGAAAAGTCTAGCTTCGAGTCTATGTATATTTTCCTTTTTAAATGGTCATCGGTTATTCTCGAGCCGACATAGGCATTTGCCGTCTTTTTAAAAAGTTCCAGATTTTCAAGAGCAAGCACACAACCGACGGCCATTGAATGTCCTCCATAATTCAGGAACAGGTCTTTACATTCATCCAAACACGCGATAAGAGGAAATCCATCGATGCTTCTTCCTGAGCCATACGCCTTTCCGTCTTCATAGACAAAGATTAAAACGGGCCGATGAAAGCGATCTTTTAGCTTTGAGGCCACAATGCCGATCACTCCACGGTGCCATTCCTCGCAGCCCAGTATCAGAAATTTGTAGCGTTTATCAAGAGTTCTTTTCCTGATTTTTCTCAAAGCCTGTTCATAAATTTTTTCTTGTGTTTTCTGCCTCTTGGAATTCAGCTTATCAAGATGGCCTACGAGTTCAAGCGACTCAGGAAGAGAATCCGTAAAAAATAGCTTAACAGCTAAATCAGTCATCCCCATTCTTCCAGCAGCGTTAATCCTGGGCCCGATCCTGAACCCGACATCTCCCGCAGAGACTTTTTTTCCACTCAAGCCGCAGAATTCCATCAGGCTTGATAATCCAGTGTTCGCCACCTTTTCCAGCCCTTTTAGTCCGAACCTAACAAAAAGCCTGTTTTCACCTTTCAATTCTGCAACATCGGCTATTGTCCCTATTGAGACCAGCTTCATATAATGGGGAAGAGAAGAAGACTTCCCCTCGCTTTCAAAAAGAGCCTGGATCAGCTTGAAGACAACCCCAATTCCGGCTAAGCTCTTATCAGGATATCCGGAGTCGCTAAGCACAGGGTTGAGGATTGCCTCAGCTTCAGGAAGGATATCTCCCGGCAGATGATGGTCGGTTATGATGATATCAACTCCTACCTCTTTAGCTCTTTTCGCAAACCTTATCGCTTTTATCCCGCAATCCACACTGATCACTAAGCTAGCATTTCTTTCAAGGACAATATCAATATACTCCTCTTTGATCCCGTACCCTTCCTTCAATCTCTCAGGGATGAAGTAATCTACCTCTACCCCTAAGGACTCCAGGGCCTTGGAGAGGATAACAACAGAAAGAATACCGTCCACGTCGTAATCGCCAAAAATCAATATTTTCTCCCCCCGGGAAATCGCCTGTCTGACTCTCTCCACTGCCTCCTTCATGCCTCTCATCAAATAAGGATCATGAAGGCCTTCCAAAGTCCCGAAAAGAAACTCACCAGCAGCCTCTGCATCGCATAAATTCCGATTGACCAATATCTGAGCAATTTCTGAAGGAATACCAAGCTCATCAGAAAGAATCTTAGCTTCCTCCCGGTAAGGAGTCAACATCCATATAGTATCGATCATCGGCTCTTAAATTTAACATAAAAAAAGGGGACAGGCTACTTTTTTATCGGGGACAGGCGCTGCCATCGAGCAATCAGACTTCCTCCGGGGTCAGGTCTTGTTTTTTGCTCGTCTTAAAAATCTCATACAATTTCATTAAAATCTCGCTGTAAGGATGAAAGCGACATTGATACCTCCTATCTTCAGGATGAGATTGCCACGGTCCCCTGCCCATTTATAAAAAGAGCGGGGCCGCCCGTGACGAAATGCATTAGTATAAATTGCGTTTGTATGAATATGAATAAAAGCAAAAAGCAAGACCTGACCCCAATAGTAAATTGACTTTAAAAAACTCGAAAAATATAATAATCTTGCTGTGCTCGGAAATTTAAAAGAAAAACTGACCGAAACGCGAGATACCTTCAAAGAAAGGTTCGAAGAGCTTCTCCGGAGTGACAAAGACAGAGAAGAAATTCTTGATAGGCTGGCCGAATCCATGGTTCTTGCAGATATAGGAATCCCTTCTACTGATAGAATTATTCAGTCAATCAAGGAAAAGAGCAAAAAAAATGATTCTTTCCAGAAAATTAAAAAAATATTAGAGGAAGAGATTATAAATACTCTCTCTCAATTCCCCTCCGCTTTCAACCTTGATCACTCTCATTCTGTTATCATGATGGTCGGAGTAAACGGTGGGGGAAAGACAACATCCCTGGCTAAGCTAGCTTATCGCTTTACCAAGGAGGGAAAGAATGTATTGATGGTGGCGGCTGATACATTCAGGGCAGCAGCCCAGGAACAGCTGGCATTATGGGGAAAAAAATTAAATATTCCTGTGATAAAAGGCCAGTACGGCGCTGACCCTGCTTCTGTCGTTTACGACTCCATTCAATCCTTAAAGGCCCGCTCCTTCGAGCTTCTTCTTGTGGATACTGCTGGAAGAATACACACCAACACAAACTTAATGAAGGAGTTGGAAAAGATTAAACGGATCATCTCAAGAGAAATCGAAGGAGCCCCCCATGAGATATTGCTCGTTCTGGATGCCAGTATAGGCCAAAACGCTCTGATTCAAGCCAAAGAATTTCTCAAGTTTTCTGGCTTAACTGGCATCTTCCTCACCAAGCTGGATGGAACTGCCAAAGGAGGAAGTGTTATCAGCATAGTAGACGAATTGAAGCTCCCGATTAAGTTCATCGGTGTCGGGGAAAATGAAAAGGACATGCTTTACTTCTCTCCCCGGGATTTTGCCAGGGCCCTTCTTTCATGAAAAACCTTAAAGATATTTTCTACCTCCAGATGGCCTATGCCTTAGCTGAAAAAGCTAAAGGATGGGCAAGCCCAAATCCCTACGTGGGCACAGTGATCGTACGCAAAGATGTGATCGTAGGCCATGGTTATCATGTAAAGCCTGGCCAGCCCCATGCTGAAGCCGTAGCTCTCCAGAGAGCAGGCTCTCTTGCCCGAAACAGCACTGCTTACATCACTCTTGAACCCTGTGTTCACTGGGGAAAAACACCTCCTTGTACGCAAGCAATACTGCAAGCTCGCTTGAAAAGAGTGGTTATCTCCGCTCTCGATCCAAATCCCCTTGTATTTAAAAAGGGATTTAAAAAAATAAAGCAGGCTGGAATAGAAGTCTCTGTGGGTCTTCTCGAGGAGAAAAACAGACGCCTGAATGAAGTGTACTTAAAATACATCACAAAAAAAACCCCTTTTATCATCGCTAAAGCTGCCATCAGTGTCGATGGGAAAATAGCCACCAGAAAATTTTCATCCCGATGGATCTCTTCTCAACAGACAAGAAAATATTTTCACCTTTTGAGAGGAGAGTATGATGCGCTTCTGGTTGGTATAAACACGCTTATCAAGGACGATCCTCTGCTTACTGTGCGCCATCCTAATTGGAAGGGAAAACAAATTGTGCGTGTTATCCTCGACTCCCATCTTCGCTTTCCTTTAGCGGCCAAAATTCTCTCCACTCTCTCCAAGGGCAAAATTCTTGTCTTTTCGCTTAAGAAAGCCTCCCCAAGGAAAGCTGAAGCTTTGCGTAAAAAGGGAGTAGAGGTCATTTTTCTTTCTTCACCAACTTTGGACTTAAAGGAAGTACTATCCTGGCTGGCCAAGAATGAGATATCGAGCGTGCTGGTTGAAGGCGGCAGCCGAGTGCTGACGTCAATGCTCGAAGAAAGGCTTGTAGATAAAATTATTGTCTCCATCTCTCCTAAATTGATCGGGGGAAAGCATGCCCCGTCTCTTCTCCAGGGAGAAGGGATAGACTTCATAAAAAATTCTATACATTTGAAGAGAAAAAGCTCTTTTCAAATTGATGAAGACATCATCATGGAAGGATATCTCTAATGTTTACAGGAATCATTAATCATACAGGTTTGTTCAAAGGATACCGCCGAGGGAAACAAGAAATAACCATCGAGGCTCCCTCTATCATTTCTCAAATAGAAATCGGCGAAAGCCTGGCCGTGAACGGGGTTTGCTTGAGCCTCATCAAAAAAGAGAATAAAGCCCTTTTTTTCAACCTCTCTCAGGAAACCATCCAAAAAACAAATCTGGGATCTCTTAGACAGGGTGAAATGCTCAATCTTGAGCAACCGCTTACCCTCTTCTCTCCCTTAAGTGGCCATCTCATCACAGGCCATGTTGACGCCCGAGGAAAGGTTCTCCTGATATCGCAGAAAAAACCAGGAAAAAGACTGAAAATCTCCTACCCTCCAGAGCTCAGGCCATACTTTATCCCTGAAGGTTCAGTAGCCTTGAACGGAGTTAGCTTGACCATAGCTCGTTTAAGCCCCTCTTCGTTCGATGTCGAGCTTATCCCCATCACGATAAAAAATTCTAATCTAGGTAACTTAAAAAGAGGAGATGCGGTCAACCTGGAATGTGACATGATCGGAAAATACGTGTATAATTGGATAAGTAAAGACAAGCGATAGGGCAACAGGAAGAGAGAGAAGGATATAAAATGAAAAGGAAATCACAAACTGTTTCAGTAGAACAAGCTCTAAAAATAGTAAAAGCGGGAAAGCTCATCGTTATCGTCGATGATGAAGAAAGGGAGAATGAAGGCGACCTTATGGTTGCGGCTGAAAAGGTAACTCCAGAAGTTATCAATTTCATGACCAAGCACGGGCGGGGTCTCATCTGCATGCCCCTGCCAGAAAAAAGGCTGAGGGAACTCGAAATCCCTTTAATGGTTCGAGATAACACAGCTCCTTTCCAAACGGCCTTTACCGTTTCCATAGATGCTAAAAAGGGAGTTACTACGGGCATCTCAGCTTATGACCGGGCTAAAACAGTTCTGACTGCCATTGACCGCAAAACGCACCCCGCAGACCTAACTCGACCCGGGCATATCTTTCCCCTTCAAGCGCAGGAAGGCGGCGTTCTGGTAAGGGCGGGCCAGACAGAGGCAGCACTGGACATCACTCGTCTGGCTGGATTAAGGCCTGCAGGCGTCATCTGCGAAGTCATGAACGAAGACGGTACCATGGCCAGGATGCCTCAACTCGAGGAATTTAGCCGGGTTCATGATATTCCCATCCTGACTA